>Ga0207986_1000096_pt1 | contig 40715 bp, 37 predicted proteins | sample ETNtaG_26_FD_185764 | JGI IMG/M metagenome (GOLD analysis project Ga0207986, IMG submission 185764) | Marine microbial and viral communities from oxygen minimum zone, Eastern Pacific Ocean - ETNP201302SV89 (SPAdes) (version 2) | ecosystem: Environmental > Aquatic > Marine > Oceanic ... | reverse complement strand
AAGTCTTGCGCGGAGAGCTCGAAGAATATGTCCTGAAACAAATCGAGCTGCGTGCCCCTGCCTGAGTGGCGCTGGATCTATCGGAGATGAAAATATGAAAACCGTCGAAGTCGGGTTTCACGTTGATGGCGACGTCTGGGAACCAGACCAAATGAAAGCAGTTGAAGACTACGGCTTTGATATCATGACAACGGGCGAGCATATTCTCTTTTTCCGCCCGATTCTGGATGTTGTAACCGTGCTGGCGTATGCCGCTGCTGTTACCACACGAATTAAACTTGTGCCTTCAACCCTGATCTTGCCGCTTCGCCACCCGACTATGATGGCGAAGGAGTTGATTTCTCTTGATATATTGTCCAAGGGACGGCTGACCGCATCCGTTGGCATCGGTGGAGATTACCCCCGGGAATTTCAGGCCTGTGGTGTTCCCGTGAAGGAGCGCGGTGTTCGAGCTAATGAAGGCATCGAAATCATGCGTAAATACTGGTCAGGCGAACGCTTTGACTACAACGGCACGATTTTTCAGCTTGAAGACGTCGATATGTTGCCACTGCCTTATCAGCCAGGGGGGCCAGATCTTTGGGTCTGTGGGCGCAGCGATCCTGCCATGCGTCGGGCCGCAAGACTGGGTGACGGATGGCAACCATATATGTATACCGCGGAGCAATTCCACGATTCCGTCGGCAAGGTAAAGGATTTTGCCGCCGAAGCTGGCCGGGAACTGTCTGGTGATTTTGCTTTTACCAGTTTTATGTATGTGAGCATGCACGAGGATGTCGAGACGGCGCGGAACAACGCCATTGAACAGATGACTTTCAGGTTCAATCTGCCAGCTGAAAAAATTGTCGACAAGTATTGCGCGTATGGTCCTGACGAGCGCATCATCGAAAATCTCGAGAGCTATGTGAGAGCGGGTGCGAACAAGCTGATTGTGGCCCTGATCATGCCACCAGAAGAGCGGATGGATTATGTCGAGCGCTTCGCAACGAATATTTTGCCCGAACTTCAGAAGATGAAAGCTGGCTGAGAACTGACATGGCAAACAGACTGACGGTTTCCGATTTCCAGGAAATGATCGGCCGATCCCGGTTCCATCAGCTATTCCGGCCGGTTGTTCTGGATGTAAATTACGACTCCCTCGAACTGGTCATCAAAATGACCATGAGCGAAGATCTGGAACGCCAACCAGACACCAATCAATGGCACGGCGGTGCTATTTCAGCTGTCATTGACACTGTTGGTTGTTATGGCCTTGCGATGCTGTCGGTAGAGCCGTTGCCAACGATCAATTTTCGCACTGATTATATGCGCCCGGCCATCAACACTGACTTGAAGCTGACGGCACAAATCCGGCGCGCAGGGCGGTTAATCGGTGTTGTTGACGTCGATGTTGTTGATGACCGCGATCGCCTGATTGCAGTTGGTCGCGCCTGTTATTCGATCAAGGACCCTCTGCCTCTTTCCTGAGAAACGGGCAGCGACCCCAATCAGTCCTGGTTCAGTGTCATTGTTGAACATACTAGTCGAGTGAACCACGGAGTACCAGAAGATGACCACAGAAAGCGCCAAAACCAGAATTTCCATCATTGGCGGCACAGGTGCTCTGGGGTCTGGCCTGGCCCTGCGATGGGCGAAGGCAGGCTGCCAGGTGACCATCGGGTCGCGAGACAGCGAACGTGCCGTTGTTGCAGCTGTCGAGTTATCCGAAAAGGCAGGCGTGATGATTGCCGGGAGCAAAAACAATGAAGCCGCAGAAGCGGGAGACATCGTGGTTTTGACGGTGCCGTTTGGCAACCATCAGGATACCCTGGAACTTGTTAAACCTTATGTTGCCGGCAAGATCGTGATCGATGTAACTGTGCCGCTTATGCCCCCCAAAGTGCGCACTGTTCAACTACCCGAAGCGGGATCGGCTGCGAAGGCATCCCAGCTTTTCCTGGGTGAAGACGTCCGTGTTGTCTCCGCGTTCCAAAATATTGCCGCAACTCACCTTGCCGATTTAGATCATCACATAGATTGTGATGTCTTCGTTTGTGGTAACGATCCTGCCGCCAGGGCAGCTGTTGTTGAACTGGCGAAAAAGGCTGGTATGAAGGGGTGGCAGGCAGGCCGGATAGACAATTCAGCCGTTGCTGAAGCCTTGACCTCTGCCCTGATCTTCATCAACGCCCATTACAAGATTGATGGTGCCGGAATACGAGTTACAGGGACTCCCCTGGCGACAGAAACTCACTAACAAGAACAAATGCCAGATATGGGCAGTCAACTGACACTCCAGGCACTTGAGAACATGCCGGTGATTACACCGGGGGATGATCTTGCTGTGGTTATCGGCAAAGCTCTCAGCGCCAATGGCCTGACATTGCAAGACGGTGACATTCTGGTCCTGGCACAGAAAATTGTTTCCAAGGCTGCCGGATTATTTGTCGACCTTAAAACGGTTGAGCCAGGGGAAAAGGCTCGCGAACTTGCTCAAATCACTGACAAGGACCCAAGGCTGGTCGAGCTGATTCTCGGCCAGAGCCGGTCTGTCATACGACAAGTACCTGGCGTGTTGATCACGGAACACAACAGCGGCTGGATCATGGCTAACGCCGGGATCGACGCATCAAATGTATCGGCCCAAGGCGATGAAGATCAGGTTCTGTTGTTGCCTGAGGACCCGGACCAGGCATGTCGGAAGTTGCGTGATAGTTTCAGGGATTTACACAAGGTCGATATTGGTGTCCTTATCAACGACAGTTTTGGCAGGCCGTGGCGTCATGGTACGACAGGTGTTGCAATCGGTGCAGACGGCATTGCCTGTCTGTGGGATCGACGCGGGCAAGTGGATTTGAACGGTCGAGCCCTGAAAGTCAGTCAGCAAGCCCTCGGAGATGAATTGGCGGCCGCAGCATCTTTGCTGCAGGGGCAGGGCGATGAAGGAAAACCGGTTGTCGTTATTCGCGGCTACACCCCGAAGGCTTCGTCACCACCGCCAGCCAGACCTGCTGCCGACTTGATACGCGCCAAAGATGAGGATTTATTCCGATGACCGAAGGTCAGGTTATTGCCCTGTCTGGCGGAGTCGGTGGTGCCAAACTGGTTTTGGGGCTGTCGCACGTTTTGCCGTCAGATCGGCTGGTCGTTGTAACAAACACCTGTGACGATTTTGATCATTATGGACTTCGTGTATGCCCCGATACGGACACAGTGATTTATACGCTCGCAGACCTGGCCGATAAGGTACAAGGTTGGGGTCGTAAGGGAGAAACCTGGTCATTCATGAACGCGCTGCGGGCCCTTGGCGGCGAGGACTGGTTTAATCTGGGCGATGGTGACCTTGCGCTGCACGTCTTGCGCTCCAGCAGGCTTCGTGAGGGCGCGAGCTTGACTCAAGTAATACGTGAGGTTACCCGTAATCTGAATATTGATATTGCAATCCTGCCAATGTGTGATCAAGACGTCTCGACGACTGTTGAAACTACTGACGGGCATTTGCCATTCCAGCAATATTTTGTTCGCGAAAAATGCGCGCCGGTCGTCACCGGCTTTAGGTTCGATGGCATTGAAAACGCGGTGCCAAATTCTGATCTGGTTTCAGCTCTTGGTGAAAATCCATCCGCAATTATTCTGACACCATCGAACCCGTATGTCTCAATCGATCCCATATTGAATGTGCCGGGATTGCGGGAAATGTTGCGCGATAACAAGGCACCGATAATTGCCGTTTCACCGATCATCGGGGGAAAAGCCATTAAAGGGCCCGCTGCCAAGATGATGGCTGAATTGGGCTTGGAAGTTTCTGCGCTGGAAGTGGCAAGGCATTATCAGGGTTTCATTGACGCCTTGATCATTGACGAAACAGATGCATCATTGGTAGCGGATATCGCGCGTTTGGGCATGGAAGTTGTTGTTTCCCAAACAGTGATGAATAGTTTGCAGGATCGCATTGATTTGGCGAAGGTAACAGTTGGTTTAGCAAACAGGTTGATGGGGGAGGGAGGCTGTGACTGATATTGTTATCCCGGTCAAAAAGCTCTCCAAAGCCAAACAACGATTGTCTGGTCTGCTGACGCCAACTGTCCGGGCTGGCCTGGTCCTGGCGATGCTCGAGGATCTGCTTGCGATGGTTTCTTTCATTGACCATGGCCAGATTCTGGTCGTTGCCAGTGATGACCTTGTATTCGATGTCGCCCGCAAGTTTGGTGCTGATATTTTGCGGGAGGACCGGCCATGGGGCTACAATTCTGCTGTTAATGCCGGCTTCGCGGCTTTGGGGGATGTCGAAAATGTTGCCGTGTTTCCGGCAGATATCCCACTCGCGCGCAGTCGTGAAATCTCCAGACTGATCGCTCCTTCTGAAATGGGCAAACCACTTGTCCGACTGGCTCCGTCAAGGGACAAGTTGGGGACCAATGGTCTTTTCCTTTCGTCCCGTAACTTGATCCGAACCGGTTTTGGCCCGGACAGTTATACCGGTCATTGCCGGTCCGCCAGCGCGATGGGAATCGATACTGTTTTCCTGGAGGCGCCGAGTCTTGCGCACGACATTGATACACCTTTGGATCTGCAGGAATTCATACAACATCGCCAGCCTGGCCTGACCCTGGAATTCATGGAAAGTGTCCACTGTGCCGGCCTGGCGCCAGCCAGCGAAAAGAAGGCTGTCGTATGAACATGGTCACGCGGGACATTCATCGTGCAACCGGACAATTCTCAGATGTCGACGCTTTCGGCCTGATAGATCACTCACCTGAGTCGCTGCTCATACAAGCTGCGAAAATGCGCGATCAGGGACATGATCGTTTGCTGAGCTATTCCCGAAAGGTCTTTATTCCGTTGACACAATTGTGCCGTGATTCCTGTCACTATTGCACTTTCGCCCAACCACCGCGCCAGCTCGAAGCCGCCTATTTAACACCTGATCAAGTGCTCGACATCGCACGCGCAGGTAAGGCCGCCGGATGCAAGGAAGCCTTGTTCACGCTGGGGGACAAACCTGAATACCGTTACCAGGCTGCACGTGAAGCGTTGGCTGCACTGGGCTACAAAAGCACAATCGAATATCTGCGGGCCATGGCGTTGCTGGTTTTTGAAGAAACCGGGTTGCTGCCGCATTTGAACCCCGGCGTGATGACTTCGATAGAGCTAAGTTCATTGCGGGAAGTGTCGGTTTCCATGGGCTTGATGATGGAGAGCGCATCCGAACGCCTGATGCAAAAAGGGGGGTGTCACTATGGCTCGCCCGACAAGGAACCCGCCAGACGTCTGGAGTCTATTGATGAGGCTGGGCGACAGTCCATCGCTTTCACAACAGGAATTCTGATCGGCATAGGGGAAACCCGAACAGAGCGTATCGAAAGCTTGTTGACCCTGCGTGCTTCTCACGCTCGTTTTGGTCATCTCCAGGAAATTATTATACAAAACTTCCGTGCCAAGGCCGGCACGCGAATGGCCTTGGCCGTAGAGCCGGACATTGCCGACCTGCAGTGGACTGTGGCTGTGGCGAGGCTGATATTCGGGCCACACATGAACATTCAGGCCCCACCCAATCTTTCCATCACAGCGATTGCAGACTTGATTGCGGCTGGCATTAACGATTTTGGTGGTGTGTCGCCGGTAACGCCGGACCATGTAAACCCGGAGGCGCCGTGGCCACATCTTGATGATCTGGCAAAGCAAACAGCCGCATCGGGCAAGGTAATGGTTGAGCGACTGGCGATATATCCTGAATATATTCGCGACCGGGAACACTGGCTCGACCCCGCATTTCAGGCCGCTGTGCTGGATCAAGTTGATGGCGAAAGTCTGGCTCGAAGTGACGATTGGTCACCCGGCGATGCCAGCAAAGCTTTGCCGGAATTGCCCGTAACCACCGGCTTTAGCAAAAACGCAAACCTGGATGCGATGCTCGACAAAGCCATCGCCGGTGATGATCTGGATGTCAGCGAGGTCACGCGCCTTTTAACTGCGCGTGACGGTGAAGTTCATCAGATTACAGAAGCCGCTGATTTTGTGCGCCAAGAAATGAGCGGTGAGACAGCCAGCTACGTTGTTACCCGTAATATCAATTACACCAACATCTGCTATTTCAAATGTAAATTCTGTGCCTTTTCAAAAGGCAAGAAGAGTGAGGAACTGAGAGGTCGTCCCTACAGCCTTGGCCTTGACGAGATTACACAGCGAGTTCGTGAAGCCTGGGATCGTGGTGCTGTTGAAGTTTGCCTTCAAGGCGGTATACATCCCGATTACACAGGGAAGGTATATCTGAATATTTTGCGGGCAATAAAGTCTGAGATGCCTGATATCCACGTTCACGCTTTTTCGCCTCTGGAGATTTTTCAGGGCGCAGACACGCTCAACGTTTCTGTTCCGGAATTCCTGGACCAACTGGTCGAGGCAGGCCTTGGCAGCCTGCCCGGCACAGCCGCAGAGATACTGGATGACGAAGTTCGTGATGTCCTTTGTCCGGACAAGTTATCCACAGCGGACTGGTTCAAGGTTGTTGCTGCTGCCCATCGTGCAGGTCTGAAAACAACCGCGACCATCATGTTCGGTCATATTGAACAGCCTGTGCATCAGGCCCGTCATTTATTGCGCTTGCGTGAGCAGCAAAAGTTAACTGGTGGTTTTACCGAACTTGTGCCGCTGCCATTTGTACATATGGAAGCCCCGATCTATCTGAAGGGCGGGTCCCGTCGTGGCCCAACCTGGCGGGAAACTATTTTGATCCATGCCGTCGCACGATTGGCTCTCAATCCACATATTTCAAATATTCAGGCATCCTGGGTCAAGCTTGGCCTGGACGGTGTGGCGGCCTGTCTCGGCGCAGGGGTCAACGATATCGGCGGCACCTTGATGGGCGAAAGTATTACCCGTGCAGCCGGGGCCGGGCATGGCCAGGAAATGACGCCGGAAGCCATGGAAGACATGCTGGTTCGGGTTAACCGACCTTCGCGGCAGCGAACCACGTTGTATGCAGATGCCTGTGAAGAACGTCGTCAACAATCGATGTCATCAAACATCATATTGCCGCCAATCCGCCTGGCTGGCTGACGCGGCGCCTGTTGGAAAAGCGATCTGTGCTGTCATATTGCCAGGCCCCGAGGGCTTGGCCTGGATTCTTTATCAGGAATTTCTGTGTGGATCGAAACCTGGTTACCCAACCAGATTGGGTAACCAGGTTGCAATGCCAGGGAAGGCAATGATCAGTCCAATGCCTGTCAGGAACAACAGAACAAATGGCAAGGTTGCCCGATACACATCGCTGATGGTCATATCCGGCACCACCGCCTTGAAAGCAAACAGCGTATAGCCAAAAGGCGGTGTAATGGCCCCAAGCGTAATATTCACCAGAAACAGCAGCCAGAACCAGACCGGATCGAAATCCATACCGGTCACCACAGGTTGATAGATCGGGATGGTCAAAAGGATAACGGCGATCGTATCGATAAACATGCATAGCAGAAATGGTACGGCCAGCATGATCAACAGCATGACTGTCGGGCCAACGTCGAGGTTGGCGACAAGCTGAACCAGTTCACTGGTTGCGCCGGTAAAGGCCAACAACTGCGTGAACATTTTTGACATCGCCATAATGGCCAGGATCATGGCCGACACAGTGGCGGCCGCCATCAGAGAGCTCCAGATCATTTTGAAGCTCAGATTGCGGTAGATTGCGGCTGTTAACAAAGCGCCAGCAACGCCGGTTGCAGCCGATTCAGACGGCGTTGCAATGCCCATCATGATCAGGCCCATTACCGCAAAAATGACGATAACGAACGGGAGCGTGCGCACCAATGCAACTATTTGTTCAGAAGCCGTTACGTCGCCACGCTCCGCTGCAACGCTTTTGGGCGCGAGGCCCGGATTGAAGGCGATGCGAGCGAAAACGTATGCCAAAAAGATGCCGCCCATGAGCAGACCGGGGATAACACCGGCCACCAGCAGCTTTGAAATTGATACATCTGCAATGGAGCCAACGATAATGGCCAACAAACTGGGCGGGATAATCGGTGCCAGGCTGGCGCCGCCGACGATCAGTCCAGCAGCAATATCCCGATCATACCCACGGGCCTGCATACCTGGCATGATCGCACGACCCAGCATGGCAGCAACGGCCATGGCAACGCCTGATAGTGCCCCGAAAACAGCCGATAAGACGACCACCAGGACATATTGTCGACCACGCACCCGACCGACAAGTTTGTCAATTGAATCAAACAGTACATCCATCGTTCCGGATCGGAACAACAGTTCGCCCATTAGAATGAAAAGAGGAATGGAGGCAAGGGAGGTAATTGAAACAGTATCAAGAATACTGTTGGCGAACATCGGGAATCCTGCCGGCCCAATAATGAAATAAACGCCAACAAGAATAGCGAACAGGAATGCCAGAAAGATGGGGGCACCGGACAGGAACAGTGCGAACAGAATCGCAATGCCCAGAAGCAAGATAATGTACCACTCCATTATTCTGCGCTTCCCAAATAGGCGCCACTGTCGGTCTTGTGGGGTTCGGATACCTGGCGCAGCATGTACAGCGCGCTCAGCGCCAACCCGAATGTGATGAAGCTGGATATCCACCATTGGGGCACAGGAATAATGGCGAGAGTTTCAATGTTCTTGCTGAACTGGCGCAGGTTTTCCTGCAAGCTAATCCAGGCCGCAAGCATCAGACAGCCAAAGCCGATGAGGCTCACCGCCTTAAAGACGATATCTGCAATCCATGTGGGTGCGATATCAACCAGAATGGTGACAGCCACGTGGGCGCGGTCTTTTGTTACTTTAGGAAGAGCCAGGAATACGCAGGCACACAGCGCGTAGGAGACAAAATCGCTTACCCATGCCGTGGGTGAGTTAAAGAAATACCGGGTCACAACCTCATAGACATAAAATATAACGATGAGGGACAATCCTGTTGCAGACAAGATCGCTGCAATTTGTGTCAGATGATCCAGGAAGGCATAAAGCCGGGTTCGAATAGTATTCAACGCAAGGTGCGTGCTCCGTTCTGGAAACTGGGGCAGTTCAGCCGGAAATTATTACGGATGATGTTAACCTACTTTCAACCGACCGGCATCCGCCACGATGTTCGTGACGGATGCCAGTTTGGCTGATGATTACATGCCTTTTGAGGCAACGAAATCGCGGAATGCTTTTCCTGTGTCGCCTGACTTTTCAATTGCGACTTCCATCGCACGGTCAGCGAACAATTTGTTTGCTTCTGCCAATGAGTAACCAATACTCGTTTTCTTGGCACCAGCAGCCATCATGGCAGCGTTTTCAGTTTTCAGAAGATTGTTGAAAATGCCCACAGTATTTTGTTCAAGCTGGTGACCGGCTTCGAGCATGGCTTTTTGTGTAGCTGCATCCAGGGTATTCCATTTGTCCAGGTTCATCATGATCAGGTAGGAAACCGTTCCAAATGCTGGTTCAGCGAGATAAGGCGTGACTTCGTGGAACTTGAAGCCGACCGCGCCAACAGCTGGCCAGACCAACCCGTCAATGACACCTTTTTCCGCAGCGGAATACAGTTCACCAAATGGGATCACAACCGCAGTACCACCCAGTGATCCAACAATCTTGTTGTACGAAGGCAAGGCCCGGATTTTCATGCCATCAAGCTTTTTGCCGCTATCCATAGGCTGTTTCAGGAAGAAGCGGAAACCAGTTGTGGCTGTTGGAATAGATAAGATTTTCAGGTTCTGTGTCGTCTGGTAATGATTGTCGACCCAGTCCCATATACCGCTGCTGCGGCGCTTTTCGATATCACCGTCAACGGCATCAACCGCAGCGCCAATACCGGTTGTGCCAGTATGATAAAGACCATGTGTGTAAATGATATCAAACACACCGGCCGCAACAGGCTGGAGTTGTTTGCCGCCGGATACGACCTCGGGGCCGCTGGGCTTGATCGTCACTTTGCCACCAGTCAGTTCGGCGACCAGCTTGTTATACCCATAAGCCATGTTCGCTGTACCTGAATGATTTCCGCCCCAAGCGGTCAGCATTTTTAGTTCAGTTGCTTGAGTTACTGTTGTTGAAACAGCAAGGCCAATAGCAGAGGCTGTAAGAATTTTCAGAAACTTGTTCATGCTCATTCTCCTAGTTGATATGCACGCCTCAGCTGCCAGAGGAGCCTATTAATTGAAGCGACTTCGGCCCGAATGACGTGTTATCAATAATTATGTAGTACACGTCCTATTTTGTCGACTCCTTTTTTTTACACAGTAATTAGGGCTTCTTTGCTCTCAATCTGTTGTGTTGAACATTTGTGAAAGAGAATTTGCGTTGCTGAATTAAACAGCGTGAAACGCCAAAGGCAGCTACTGGGTTTCTGCCTGAGTAGCCTGACGCGGCGCCTGTTGGAAAAGCGATCGCTGGCGCCTAATCAATATTCTCGGATGGGATTAAAAGGTAATAGCCTGATTTTGTCGGCACCGGTAAAACGAAAATTACACGCGGCTCGCCCTGGCATGCTTCCTTTTTCACCAGAAACCTGTGCAGCAGTCCAACGCCTAGTTCGGCAGCTGTTGCCTGAGCTGCCGTGGAAAACTGTTCAAACAACAAATCATGCCTGTCTAGGAACGAGACATCATTTGCCGAAAACCAGCCCGACCCACGCTTGTGGCTGAGCGGCCCCGGAGCGCATCGAACAGGTTGATGCGAACCCCAAGACCAGTGTCGGAAAAATCGATAAAAAATGCCTGTGCGAACAGTCTGGGTAATCCGGGAATTAACGCCACAACGGCATTGTCACCGGCAACCCAGGCAGATACACTGGGAGCCCCATGGGCCAGAAAAACAAGGGGGTGATCTAATGTCTAGTGATATAGGATTCGTCACAGTGAACGTTGGTGCGCGCAGGTGTTCCGGGAGCAATCTTTCGGACTAAGTGCGACACCCTGTCCGGTGACAGTGAGCACTGTGGCAGCCAATCACGACGCCCCGCTCAGCGGGGCGTTTTTGGTTTTACGGCAGCGCTGCCTGCTCGACTAATTCCCCGTACTCCCGCATCACTTCGGTAAGCGTGTTTTTGAAGGTCTCAAGCATTCCATCCGACATCGCCAGGGATAGGTTGACCATGCCGCGCCGGGCGTGAAATTGACCTTTTGCCATCATCGACAGATGGATCAGTTCGTACAGTTCGGGTGGGATGCGCTGTACGTCGTAGGGAGCGTGGGGCGCCTCGTGGCAAAAATGAAAAGCCATCATCGATCCTTTGCCGGTAATGTGAATCGGTAACCCAAGACGACCAATCGAATCCGCGAGTCTCGTGCGAAAGGCGTCACCACGCACCAGGAACGCGTCCGCCTCATCAGGCCCAAAAATGTCGTTCAGTCCGGCAAATCCCGCAGACAGACTCAAGGTATTGTTGTTGAATGTCCCCGCATGCGGCCACGCGCCGGCACGTGCAGGGTCAAAACGATCGAGAATATCTGCTCGGCCACCAAAAGCCCCAAAACTCAACCCGCCACCCAGGTACTTGCCGAAGGTAACCAGGTCAGGGGTAATGCCGTATAAGCCGTGTAGCCCGCTTGCCCCCAGGCGAGAGGTCATGACCTCATCGAATATCAACAATGCTCCGGTTTGCTCGGTCAGATGACGCAAACCGGTTAAAAACTCAGGGTTGGCAGGAATGCAGCCGCCGGCGCCGATCATGGGTTCAACCAGAACAGCGGCCAGCTTGCCGTCAAGGTTAAGAATCTGTTGTTTTGCGGACTCGGGGTTATTGAAAGTCATTCGGTGCGTGGGAAACGGTAAATTGAGCGGGCTATTGCCAGCAAAAGCAAGTACCGATCCATGATAACTGCCGTCTACAACCAGGATATCCGTGCGCCCGGTAAAGGCCCGCGCGGCACTTAATGCAAGCACGTTCGACTCGGTGCCAGAATTGCAGAAACGCAAACGTTCAACCGCGGCAAAACGCGAACACATTAACTGTGCAAATTTTGATTCGACCGCATTAGGGCCGCCGAAAGTGAGACCGTTTGCGAGGGCTTTGGTTATGGCATCGACAATGACCGGGTGACTGTGCCCGTAGAGCCCCGCTGTGTACTCGCCCAGAAAATCCTGGTAGTGGTGACCATCAATATCCTCAACTTGTGCCCCTTTTGCACGAGTGATGGTTACCGGAAAAGGGGAATAATGTAATACGCTGCGGGTATTGGCCCCGGGCAGTGAAGCTTTGGTTTTCTCAAAAAGCGTATAACTCTTGGGATTAGCCTCGGCATACTGCGCCCGCACATCGGCAGAGCGAGTCATCAGTTCCGTCCCGGCCAGGGGCTGAATCTGAGCCATGTTGTTATCGCTGTAGGCCATAAAACGAATAATACAACGTAAGCACTATGCAGCCCACAAATAACAAAGCACCCAATACCCGCCAGATCGGGTTGTAACGATCAGAAAAAAGCCGGGTCTGTTTCAACCAGGCAGATGATTTTTGGAATGCCACTGGCGCGTCGTCAGTTCAGGTCTCAGATTGGTTAGAACAGATGCTTGAGGCGACCAACTAAGCCCGGAGCCCTGCCGCCTCAAAAGTCTGCCATGGTATTTTGTTAGGCAGGGCCGCGGCCCATTATGCACCTCTAAATCCCCGATGACAGACAATTAACCCTAGACCCCGTAAAAGACGACGTTGATTCTTTATCCTTTATCCTTAATTCCCTAAGATCGCAGAGCAAATAGCGCTAAATATGAGTGACACAAAACCCAGACGGAAACTCGCTGCCATCCTTGCTGCCGATGTTGTCAACTTCAGCATGATGATGGGGGATAACGAGGATCGTACCTTAATAAGCCTCAAGGCCTGTAGAGCGTTCACCGACGAGTTCATCACTTCAAACCACGGCCGGTTTTACATGGGCTTGGAAGATTACCAAATGGCTTATCAACTAATTGAAGAGGCCGTGGCGGAATTACCAGACGCTGGTTCTTATAGAGGTTTCAAAGCATCCGTGATGGGTTATCTAGATAAAGGAGATGAAGCGAAAGCTGCGCTTGATTACTATTTGAAGTTACGACCGAATCTCAAAACCAAAGATGATTACAAAAAAATCTTTGCACTGAATTCTTTACTGGCGGATATTTTGATTGAAGGCCTTGTAAAAGCAGGCTGGGAGCCTGAGGGCGGGTAGAGCCTTAGTAGTCGGGGTAAGAGGATTCGAACCTCCGGCCCTGGTTCCCAAAGGCAGCGCTCGCCTGCCTTTGGGAGTATCGGCCACATAAATCCCAGGTAAGTTACTCCCAGTATTCCACTGCTAGAACTTCGGTTATGTACATATACTTACAGCCGCCTTCAATTGTCCAGTTTTTCGGGCGAGCTTCCGGTTGCTGGAAGTTGCAGAATCAAACCATCTGGGCCTCCACCCATTAAGGTTTGAGGGTATGCACCATTCCATTTTGCAATCGCATTATATTTAATTAATGAAGAGGTCACAGATTTTGCCAGTACGGTGTTTGCTTTGGCTTGAGAATCAGCAAGTTTCTCAATCTGATAAGCCTCGGCATCAGCGAGTGTGCGTTTAGCATTGGCATCTGACTTCGCTGCCTGTTCACGAGCTTCGGCTTGTTTTACCTGCTGTTGAGCTTGTTGTTCAACAATCCGTAACTGTGCCTTTTCTCGTTCAAGTTGCTCCTGACGCTCTTTGGTCTGTATGACTGCGCTGGTCACTACTTGAGGAAGAGTAATATCTCGGAATAAAACTGCCTCAACAATAATGCCTTTCACAGCCATGTAATCGGTCAGGCCATCTTCCATAAATACTTGTAACTCCCGTTGAATGTGATCGAGATAAAAGTCTTGAGATTTTTCGACCGTTTTTCCTGCCTCTCTCAATAAGGAGCGAACCTTGGGAGTGACCAGTTTAACAACGACATCACTGAGAGTACCCGTTTCTTTCAGCATGGTTGGCGTATGTGCTGGATTTATCCGGAAAGTCACCGAGATATCCATAGAGGTTTTCAACTTATCCTGAGAGGGTACTTGCACCTTGGACCAGGTTTCAGTATGAACACGCAGATCATAGGTATGAAACTTGAGTAGTGGATTAACTAGATGAAAGCCTTCAGCCAGCGGTTTTGGACGAATTTCACCAAATAATGTGGCGACTTTGTTATGGCCCGGTGAGACGGTGGTGTAGCAATTCATTCCCACCCAGACCAGAAAAAACAGCGCTACGACAGAAACAACTGTTTTTATACTAAGGTTTAGATTCATCGTGTTTTTCCTTAAAAGGTAATTTGGAATTTGTTTTTGTCAATTCCAGGAATGTTAACAACGCTGGAATCGCGGAAGACTAATCGTTGAAGACCTACTTGAATGGGAGGAGTAGGTTCCTGAACCATTGTTTCCATTCTACGCCATTAATTGTGAAATTTTTCGATTGATCTCCATCGACCGCATTATCGGATTGTGGCTCGGCAATCTGACCTGAAGGTTCATCTTCACCTTCTACTATGGCAGCTACATCTTCCCCGACTGCAACTTCCTTGATTGTTTCTTCTGTTTCCTTTTTTGCAACTTCTGGTTCTTTAACCTCTAACGTGGCGTCTTCCGTATAGGGATCCTCAAATGTAGCGTCCTCGGTCGTATTATCGGATGGTGTGCCAACAATCTGACCAGAAAGATCACTAGCAGGTGCCTTAGATTTCTTTTTCGAGCCTTTGGATCTTTTGTCCGCACCGCGGGCCAGTTCTTTGAACGTACCCTTAGGCACTACCAGCGCGATCGCATGTCGCTGAACTCGGACCTTGACGCTCTTGATGCTAACGCCCTGCGCCACATCAATCGTCAAAAAGTTGTCATCCAAATCTGTCACCTTACCCAGCAGGCCGCCGTTGGTGGTGACCTCATCGCCTACCTGCATTGCCGTCACTATGGCCTGGTGTTCTTTTTTCCGTTTTTGTTGGGGGCGGATCAAAAGGAAATAGAACAATCCAAAAATTAGGACCAGTGGTAACAAACTGAAGAGGCTGCCGTCACTACCCCCATCTGCTTGTGCCCAAGCATCGGCAATAAAAAATCTCATTATTGTGGAACCGGTAATTGAAGTGGAAACTGTCTAATTATCCCATAATACCGCAGTATTGAGTCGATCAAAGGCATTGTCATTTTCTGCAAGGCTTGATGGAGTTTGTGTTAGCTCCGAACTGGAACTGCCTCCCCGCGATCCATTAGTCGTCGTCAGCGTTCCAGTAAGATCGAATAAAACGATAGATAAAAATGCCACAGTACAGTACTGCCGCACCGATCACGATGCCAAAGGTGGAGATCCACATGAATGATGCTATGTCCATTCAGACCTTCAAGGCTCAACCCGTATGATGGGCAGTATCACCACAAGGGCTGCGAATATAAATCCATCATCACCGCCTGGTCTTAGCATCCTTAAAGCTGCGCTCCGTTCGCTCTTTGCTTGTTCTTATGGGATAACAGCAGAAGTGAAATGGTGAGCACCAGCCGCCTCACCAATACAAGGTGCTACATGGCGAGAGGGTAGGCATCATATGTCCATCCCCCTTTGGCGAAAAAATCATCGATTTCGTCTGTAACTGGACCTAACTTTTTTAAAGAAGTGAGCTCCATCATAGTCAGTATTTTAGGAATAAAATCTTCCTGCAAGAATTGTTCCATGTGTGCCATAAAGGCTTTGTCATCGGCGTATTTCTCTACGATAAAAACTTCTCTTTTTTCTTCATTAATAAAAAAATCATAAGATAGTGTTCCAATTTCAGTTTCAGTGGCATCTTTCATTTTCTTGGCTTGCGCTTTGAAAGAGTGAATATCGTCAGTAGTTATTTTAGATTGGACTAAACCATATAATTCGGCGCTCATTTTTACTCCTACTCCTTTCTTCGTTAAGATTTCATCCTCACCTCGCCAAGTGTAAGATTCATAATATCACCGCCTGTTTAGTGATTAACCAATTAATTCCACTTAGGAGCGCTTGTAGTGCCATCACCCGATGATTATGCGTCAGTCCGGGCCGTTATAGAGAACTACATAAAGGGTAGTTACATCGCAGACACAGACCTGCTGAAACGTTGCTTTCACCCAGATGCGCTTATGTCTGGCTATTACCGGGGCGAATTGGAAATCGGCTCACCGCAACCATTTTTTGATCAACTCGACTCTGAACCGTCGTCCAAGAGTTCAGGCGAAGATTACCAGGCTGAGATCAGCTTTATTCATATTGCTGGGGGCATGGCAAGTGCCGGCGTGGTCGAAGATAATTTGCTTGGTACGAATTATGTCAATCATTTCCATTTGTTAAAGATTGACGAGCAGTGGCGCATCATCAGTAAAGTCTACGTTGAGGTTTAGTGTATGTGACTGATTGTGACTCAAATGGACAGGAGTGGACTCCTGTCGGTTACATTATCGTCGCAGTTGCCTCTACTGTTGCTGGCTGTAACACCGGCAGGCAGGCGAGGGATAAACCTCCATCAGACAATATCCCAATCGAAGAAAATCGTGTACCTATCCGACAAAAGTTGGAAGGGTAGGGCCACCTATGGCACAAGCCTAAATCCCGCTCTACACCACCCTATAAACGCCTTCTGTCACTGTTTTAGCCGCCTCGTGTGCTGATGGTGGTTGGGGTGGTCACAGGTCAAAAAGCCCTGAGTCGGAAAACAGGCGATCAGATTCTCTAATCAACTACTCACAAGGCGGTATATCCGACGTGCAATTGACCCTCGCTGAGCAAGAGAAAAAGATGTAGGGCTTTAAGATTGGACCCGTGGCCTCAAAGATCGCCAATTAACAAGAGTCAGCCTGCAAGGCCTGATAGCCAGGCGATGGTTGAACACCTTCCGGAGAAAGGGTATGACAAAGTCAACGAGATACACTGCGCTCGAAGATCGGCATAGAGCACTTGGCGCCGAGATTGATGACTGGAACGGTATGGGAATGGTCATGGAGTATGACCAGGATGTTAATGATGAACATTTGGCCGTTCGTAGTTCTGCCTGTTTATTGGATGTGTCCGGGTTGAAGAAGGTGCACATTCTAGGGCCTGACGCCTTGGCAGTAGCGGATCATTTAATTACCCGTGATATGACAAAGATTCCTGCAGGTCGCTCGGTGTACGCAATCATCCTTAACGAGGATGGCGGGTTTACCGATGATTGCATCATGTTCAATTTAGCACCGAATCACTTGTTATTAGTCCATGGTAGCGGGACGGCCATGGAGAGATTAGAGGAGTCTGCGCGGGGCAGAGATGTTTCGATCCGCTTTGACGATGACCTGCATGATATTTCCCTTCAGGGACCAAAATCACTGGAGGTATTGATCGAGCATACTCCGATGAATCTAGAAGCCCTGAGATATTTCTCTCAGGAGGCGACCACCCTGTTTGGCCATGATTGCTTAATCTCGCGGACCGGATTTTCTGGTGAGCGAGGCTATGAAATATTTGCTAAAGCAAAGGATATTGGACCTATTTGGGACAATATTCTTGAACATGGAAAATCAATTGGGGTCATCCCTGGCTCGTTTGCATGCATCGATGCAGTCCGGGTTGAGGCAGCCTTGTTGTTCTATCCGTTTGATATGGATGAATCTCTCACTCCCTGGGAGACTGGACTTGGTTTCGCAGTATCTAAGAAAAAGCAGGGTAATTATCGTGGCAAGAAACCATGTCTGGATTCGATTGGCAAGGAACAAATAATGATTTGCGGCGTTGTGGTGGATTCAGATTCGGTTGTCGATGCTGACGCGGAGATATTTCACGAAGGCAGAAAAGTGGGTAGGGTGACAGCTTCAAACTATTCTCCTGTCTTGCATCAATCTTTGGCGCTTGTTCAGATTGATGTCGCGCTTGCGGTTCCTGGAACCAGAGTTCAGGTCAATGGAACAAGCACATCTTGTGAAGCGACCACACATGCTCTGCCATTCTACGATCCTGCCAAAACCAGACGTGAGTGTTTGTAGATGGGGCGCTCCTCCAAGGGATTAAGCGACGCAGGTAGGGAGACAGTAGTTCGCCTGGAGAAGAGACTCCCATAGGCCCCGAACGATGTCGCCTGTCAGATGGCCTGATCTTTCGTTACGAGAAGCTGGATTGCCTGATTGACTTTACTCAGTTGGGGGTATGTCTTAGTGGCGATTGACCGTTTTTTGCCTGAGCCTAATGATGGGGTTTCGGAGTGGTGTGAACCCAGGAATTGTTAAGAGTAAGGAGGCCTCCTTTGATAAGACAGATAGAAAAGGATGCACGAACGCAATTATGTATGTATGTATGTTGTACGGAGGGCATGAGAGCCCTGCCGATGCTGGTCAAGACCGGCGGTCCCGAAAAATTAATTTGAGTAAGTAAAGGAGCAATAAAAATGGCCCGAAACCCCAAGCACGATATCCTGTTTGAACCTATCCAGATAGGCCCAAAGACTCTGCGCAACCGGTTTTATCAGGTGCCTCACTGCATTGGTGCTGGGTCCGATCGCCCTGGTTTTCAGGCGGCTAATAGATCAGTCAAGGCTGAGGGTGGTTGGGCCGGGATTAATACTGAGTACCTGTCCATACACCAAGAATCGGATGACACACATCGTATGTCCGCCCGCTTATGGGATGAGGGAGATGTTCGAAATCTGAGAGCAATGACGGATGCGGTTCATAAGCACGATGCCTTGGCCGGGGTCGAAATGTGGTATGGCGGATCTCACGCGCCGTGTATGGAGTCACGCTGTACGCCTCGTGGACCCAGTCAATATGCTTCCGAATTTGAGATGCAGACATACTGCCATGAGATGGATCTGGAGGACATCCGAATGGTCCAGCAGTATTACGTGGACGCGGGAATCCGTGCCCGCGACGCGGGCTTCGATATCGTCTATGTATACGGAGCGCACTCCTATCTACCACTGCAGTTTCTTTCCCCTTACTACAACAAACGCACAGATGCTTACGGCGGATCATTGGAAAATCGTGCCAGGTTCTGGATCGAGACGCTGGAGAAGGTAAAGCATGCAGTCGGTGATGACTGTGCGATCGCAACTCGGTTTGCTGTCGATACTCTCTATGGTGATAGCGGAGTAGAGGTTGAAGAGGACGGAATTAAATTTGTTGAAATGGCAGATCCGTTTGTTGATGTATGGGACGTGAATGTAGGGGATATCGCCGAATGGGGTGAAGATGCAGGTCCATCGCGCTTTTATCAGATGGGCCATCAGATTCCATGGCAAAAGTATATAAAGATGGTATCCAAGAAGCCTGTATTGGGAGTTGGTCGATTCACAGATGCGGATAAGATGGTTGAGGTAATACGCGCCGGCTATCTTGATATTATTGGGGCCGCCCGACCATCAATCTCAGATCCTTTCCTGCCTAATAAGATCGATGAGGGCCGTATTGATGACATAAGGGTTTGTATCGGTTGCAATGTTTGCATCTCACGCTGGGAAATCGGCGGCCCACCCATGATCTGTACTCAGAATGCAACCGCTGGAGAAGAGTATCGGAGAGGTTGGCACCCGGAGAAATTCCCAAAGAACACTTCCAGCGATTCTATATTAGTAGTCGGCGCAGGCCCATCGGGCGCAGAGGCTGCCCGGGTGTTGATGGAGCGTGGCTATGTTGTCCACCTGATGGACTCAGCGGACAAGATCGGCGGCTGCATTAATAGTATCGCAACCCTACCTGGCCTTGGGGAATGGGGTTATCACCGTGATTATCGAGAGGTGCAACTCGAGAAATTGGTAAAGAAGAATGCCGATTCGCAGGTTGCACTTGGTGTTGCACCAATCTCGGTGGATGACGCCCTCCAATATGGTGCCGACAAGATTATCGTGGCCACCGGGTCTTCCTGGAACACTGACGGAACCAATGCGCTGTTACACGATGCAGTTCAGGGCATCGATGCCGATTTACCGACCCATCTTACGCCCGAGCAAGTGTTCGCCGGTAATAAGGCAATCGGCAAGAAGGTTGTTGTTTTAAACTGTGATCCATATTTCATGGGGCCGAGTATTGCGCAATATCTTCGCGAACTCGGCCATGATGTCAGTATTATTACTGGCGCTCCATTGGGTGGTTATATGCATTTCACCCTGGAAGCGCCCAATATGCATCGGATGCTGCACGAACTGGAAATTGAAGTAATCGGGGATGTATGGGTTTCTCAGGCTGAGGCTAATCGGATCCAAACTTACCCAATCTTTGGAGACGGTTACAGGCGTGAATATCGTGGACCAGGAAAGCTGCCACGCAGGGAGAATAGTCACTTTGATTGGGTTGAATTCGACTCGTTAGTGCTGGTTACTGGGAGGCATTCCAATGATGAGTTGTATCGCGGCCTAAAGGCTCGTAAAGACGAGTGGGGTAGCAACGACATCAAGGGTGTGTATGTAATAGGCGATGCCTGGGCACCAAAACTGATCGCCGATGCAACCTTTGAAGGTCATCGTATTGCTCGAGAAATTGAGGCGGACAACCCACAGCTTCCGTTGCCCTACCGACGCGAGGTAGCTGTTTGGGGCACACCGTATTTACCCGGTGATAAATACGAGATCGAATATCAGACCTGAAGTGTCTCGCAAACAGTGGGTCCAGTTTGAAACTGGGCCCACTATCCCTCGACGGACAAGCCCAATGAATATTGATCCGGCTGGAGCGCCCTGGCCGGCCTGTAAGGGGCTTGTTATGGTTGTCTCGCTTTCCAGTTAACTTTGCAGGGCATGCCGCCAATTGGTGAATACATCAATGCAGAATCCGGAAAACGTAACGCGCATTTTATTTGAGGGATTTCCAACCTGGATGCTTGTTGCCTTTTATTTTGTGGCAGCAGCAGCAATTGGTTGCTTCTCTTATGGCTGCTATATACAGGTGAGAAAATATTGCCGGGGAAAGCCTTCGGCAGTTCGCAACCTGGGTGCGGGATTGTGGGAGATGTCAAAGGCGGTATTGAGTCATAGAACAATCAGGCGCCGCGATAAATTTGCCGGTCATAGCCACGCAATGATTTTTTTCGGCTTTACTGTACTGTTCATCGGCACCTCAATCATCACGCTTCAATACGATATTCTCCAACCGTTAGCCGGAATTACGTTCTGGCATGGCTCCTTCTATCTCTGGTTTTCATTGTGTATAGATATTGCAGGCCTTGCGTTGGTGGTTGGCTTGATCCTTATGATGATCCGACGGAAGTGGTTTTGCTTGCCGAAACTTGATTACACGCGATCAGACCGCGCGCCTGGCGACTCAGATTACAACCGTGACGGGTATCGCAGGGAAGATTGGCTGTTCTTGTGGTTGCTCGTTCTGATTAGCGTGACCGGTTTTGTCCTCGAGGCGGATCGCCTCGTTTGGCTTCAGCAAGACCCTTCAGTCTGGAGTCATCGCTGGTGGTCTCCGGTGGGAGCAGTGATCGCTCTTAGCATGCGTGGAGTTGGGTTATCCCCCGGCGGTGCGGAGGAATTGCGTTACTTTCTATGGTGGTTACACGGCCTTCTGGCCTTTTCGTTTCTCGCGATACTGCCGTTTACTAAGGCGAAACACATCTTTACTGGAATTGGTTCGCTATCAATACGCGACCCCCACCCCGCAGCCCGGTTGCCTAAAGCCAACCTTGAATCCGAGGTTATTGGGTACCAGGAGATCACCGATCTTAGCTGGGAGCATCTAGTGCAGTTAGACGCCTGTACGCGGTGCGGGCGCTGCCATGAAGCCTGTCCGGCAAACGCGACGGGATTCCCTTTGTCACCACGGGATCTAATTCTGTCGCTCCGGGAGCTGTCCGCGACCAAACTGGAAGGAGGCCTCTCTACCGCTGACCTTGGATTGCGTACTACGGGCGGTGGGCCTAATCAAGTACGAAGTGACACGCTTTGGTCGTGCCGCACTTGCGCGGCTTGTGTTGAGATTTGTCCAGTCGGTATTGAGCATGTGCCGATCATCGTCGAGATGCGACGATCACTGGTGGAGAGTGGCGAGATGGAGTCGACTCTTCAGTCTGCGTTGCAGCAGATACAAGGCAAAGGAAATTCCTTTGGTGAAAATAAGAGAAAACGAGCTGCCTGGACAAAGAACCTTGATTTTAAAATCAAGGATTCCCGTAAAGACGCTGTTGATGTACTTTGGTTTGTTGGCGATTTCGCCTCTCTTGATCCGGGTTATCAGAAAGTATCGCTAGCGTTTGCCCGCATCCTTTCTGCAGCGGGCATTGACTTTGGCATCATTTATGAAGCGGAGTTAAATGCGGGTAATGATGTTCGCCGAGCTGGTGAGGAAGGTCTGTATCAACATCTGGCCGAATCGAATATTGATACCTTAGGGAAGTGCAAATTCAAACGTATCGTTACAACTGATCCACATTCGTTCAATACGATCAAGAACGAATACCCGGACTTTGGTGGAAAATTCAACGTCGAACATGCCAGCACTTTCATTGGACGTTTGCTGGACGAGGGCTTGATTACCCTCGCACGCCCTTTGGGATATCGAGCCACCTATCATGACCCGTGCCATCTAGGCCGGCTTAATCGAGGTTTTTCAGCACCGCGGGAGGTGCTTGGCACTTTAGGGGTGGAACTCGTCGAGATGGACCGGACCAAAGAGAATTCGTTTTGCTGTGGTGCTGGTGGGGGACGAATCTGGATGGCGGACCCGGTGGATATGCAGAAGCCTTCAGAAAATCGAGTTCAGGAGGCGGCAGCTATCGGTGATCTCGAAGTGTTGGTAGTCAGCTGTCCAAAATGCATGAACATGCTTGAAGATGCGGTGAAATCAACTGGCAACCAGAACAAGTTTAAGGTTAAAGAACTGATCGAGTTAGTGGACGAAGCCATGGGCAGCTCTTCTGTGGCTGCTAGAGCAATAGAACCAGAGAATGTGGCTTGAGTCGTGGGCTACTCTTTCCAGAGTCTACTTGGCCAAGCACTGGACGATAAGGATCCGCATATTGCTGCTGCGTGTCACCCTTGTGCTGAGCCAAGAGACAGACAGGCACTGGAGCAGATCTTGTTTACCACCATCCGGTCCAGACGGCAATTATCTAGGGCAACCCAGACCCCGGCTACTGTATTACATTGCCTTGCAGCGGACGACAATGAACTTATTCGTGGTGCTGTTGCCAGAAATCCATCAACAGCCGCCGCTTCATTGGTCACCTTAGCTCTAAACAAAGGGTCGGTCGAACTGGCTGTGGGAATTGTGAGCCATCGTCACACGCCGGCGTTTACACTTACAGATCTTTATTCCCAGCATTCTGAGTCGGCTCCAGCACGCCAGGCGCTGTGTCGCAACCCCCGAACGCCGAGTTCGGTCTTATGTGCACTAGTCAAGAGAGCTAACGCCACGGAGTGTAAACTGATTGCGGGCAACCCGAATGCGGGTGAGGGACTGCTGCGGCGTTTTTGGGAAAAGGGTGATAGTTATCTACAAGCCGAAGTGGCGGCGCATTCGCATTGCCCATCCGACTTACTTAATTTGGCGAGACACTCCCCGCAGGCGTTAGTGCGCCGCAAGATGGCTGGGAATCCAAACGTTTCTGACGTGCAATTGATTAGTCTATTGGATGATGTCGCACCACCGGTAAGAGCTGCTGCAGTTCGCCATGTAACTAGCCTGCATATTGGGCAAGCCTGTTTAGGTGATCCATCTCGGTTGGTCCGTCGTGATCAGGCGCGCCACGGAAGGCTGCCTTTAAAATGGATAAACACTCTGTCTGTCGATACAGACGCGTGGGTGCGTCAATTGATAGCGCGCAACGAAACGACACCGCAGCAGACCCTTAATTCGCTAGCGAATGATCCAGTAATGGATGTGCGGCGAGGTGTCTCACGAAATTTAATGTGCCAGCCAAGCCTGTTAGCCATGCTAGGAGGTGACCCCCATCCGTGGGTACGTGCTGGCGTAGCTTTACGAACTGATTTGGCTGAATCCCTAATGGAAAAATTGTCGCAGACTGATGATGTGAACGTGTTGTCAGCGCTTGGTAGAAACCCGATGATTTCATGCAGATTTCTTGAGCGGCTCATTGAGCACGAAAATAAAGATATACGTCGTGCAGTAATCTTAAATGTGCGTACTCCACGTCGGTTGCTAAAGGAATTACTGGTTGATCCCTACCCGATTAATCGAATCTTACTTGCCGGTCACCCAAGTCTAAATCAATCGGACCTGTCCCGCTTACTGAGCGACCCGGTGTCAGATGTAAGATTTGCAAGTGCGACATCCTTGGTGGCGCGCTTTTGCGAAGAATTGTTATGAGTGGTAGCAGTACAGGCAGATTTTATTCCACTGCATTAAGTACGTGATGGACGAATAAAGTTGGTGGGAAAGCATTAGCACAAGGATTTGAGGCAATAACATTATGAAGATTCTCGTACCAGTTAAACAAGTAGCGGCAATTGATGAGGATTGCGTGTTGCGAGAGGATATGAGGGATATAGATCCTGATTTTCTCGACTATGAATTGAACGAATGGGATGATTACTCGTGGGAAGCGGCGCTCCAACTTCGAGAGGCTCATGGCGATCAAGTTGAAATCGTACCCGTGACTGTTGGCCCTGACGAAGCCACCGATGGATTGCGCCGTTGCTTGGCTAAAGGTGGGAACCGCGGTGTCCGTGTATGGGATAGCGCACTAGAAGAATCCGATCCAATAGCAGTGGCCAGAGTAATAGCACGACTGGCGAAACGCGAGGAAGCCGACCTGATACTTGCCGGTACACTTTCATCAGACCATGGTTTCGCAGCGACCGCCATGTGTGTTGCGGGCTTCCTTGATTGGCCCCATGTAGCAGTCGTCTCCAAACTAGACGTAAGGCCCGACGCTCAGCATGCAACGGTACATCGGGAACTCGAAGCCGGCTGGGAAGAAGAAATCAGCGTGCAGTGCCCCGCTGTACTCTCTATTCAGTTAGGCATAAATGAGCCGCGTTACGCATCACTTCGTGGAATTAAGCAGGCGAAGGCGAAGCCAATCGAAGTCCTCTCGCATAGCGATCTGGGATTAGAGAGCGATGAGGTTGGCTTGTCCGGATCTGGATCAAGGGTGCGACGAATGTTTGCACCCGCAAAGGGGCAGGCTGAGATGATTGAGGGAACTACCGCCGAGCAGGCGTCTCGAATCGCACAAATTGTCAGTGAACTGTCGAGGGAAAATTCATGAGTGAAATACTGGTAGTAGCGGAACACCGCCATGGCGAACTCGCCGTGAGCACGCTTGAGGTTATCGCTGCGGCGGGTGAACTCAAGAAAAAGAATAATATGGCGGTCGTCGTGGCAGTGCTCGCCCAAGAGCCATCAACATTTACTGATCAGTTAAGTGTGCCGAGTGTCGATGAAATCGTTAATGTAAAGGTTCCCCTGGGAGAATTTCAAAATGATAATTATGAGGCGATCATAGGGCAACTGATCGTTAAGCGAAATCCAGCTGTCGTATTGGTGCCGCACTCTGTTGACTCGTGGGGTTATGCGCCAAGCTTGGCGGCACGCTACGGATACGGCTTTGCAACGGACGTATTTGCACTTAGTTATGATGGTGACGAGTTGATTGCAACACGGGCAGCGTACAGTGAAAAAATGCAAGTTGAGTTGGACTTTCCAGGGAAGGAAACAATTCTTATTACCTTGCGCGGTAATATCTTCAAACTGGAAGAGGGTTCTTCGAGTCCAGTAATCACAAGTTTTGATGCATCGTTTGTGCCGGCGCGCACGGATCATCACAGATTTGTCGAACCGGAGTCGACAGGCGATGTTGATATCACCCAGTCAGAATTAATTCTCTCAGTAGGTCGTGGGGTAGGTGAGGAAAACAATATTGAAAGTTTCCGAGAACTCTCGGACCTAATGGGATTCACTTTAGGGTGTTCGCGGCCAATCGCGGATAGTGGCTGGTTGCCAAAGTCACGCCAGGTAGGGCAATCGGGTAAGACTGTGAGTAACTGTAATATCTATATCGCTATGGGCATCTCCGGTTCAGTTCAGCATATGGCGGGTATGAAACATGTCCCAAATATCATCGCTGTCAATACAGACCCGGAAGCGTCTGTCTTTTCAATAGCGCATTACGGTGTGGTTGCTGATATGTTCGATATTGCAGAAGAGTTGAGAAACCAGTTCGAATGAACAGGGTTCGATCATCGGACGCACTTGAACAGGCACGAGCCAACTACCGTCTGCGGAGCGTGCGATGGGGTTTTTATTGGGCACTGTGGTGCGCAGTACTATGGGGTGCCTGGTACCTGCCAGGGACCGCTCTTTGGTATGAGACCCCCTTTAGCATTCTTGGCGCTAGTGACAAGGGCGACCTATTACTTGCGGCAGCAATCATAACCGCTCTTAGCTCAGTTGCCGTGTTGTTGTTTTTGTTTGTTTGGACTGGCGTACTTGAAAAGTGGCCAGAATATGGTCGAACTATCAGCCAGTGGCGTATTACAAAGTGGTATTGCCTGGGGGCGGTGTTTGGCGGCCCTTGTGCCTTGTTTGGCTCGTATTTAGCTATTGGTTATGTGGGCCCCGTGTTCGCCGCTATCGCTGCTCTGATGTACCCAGTGGTGGGTGCCACTCTGGCACGATTTTGGTACCAAGAGAAAATCAGTCGCCGCGCCGTCATTGGCATTATTGTGATTCTGATAGGTGGGGCATCTATTTACCTGCCGGGGTTGCTGGCCGAGCTGTCGAGGCCTGATGGTGGGGCATGGTTAGGGTATATCGGCGGCCTTCTAGCTGCCTTTGGTTGGGGAGTAGAAGGCGCAATTGCCGGAAGGGCGCTGGATGTAAGTGATCCAGACGTTGGGATCACCTTGAGATTTACCGCGGAAGTTCTCTACTGGCTGGTATTAATTTTGCCTGGGATCTGGTGGTTCGGTGACGTAGATATGGTGGCGTTGATCGTATCGGCGCTGGGCTCCAAGGCGCTGTTGTGGATTCTATTAGCTGGGGCTAGTTTTGCATTCTGCTATGTGGCCTGGTACAAGTCGTTTCCCTTGATCGGTGTTGGGAGAGGCCAGGCGATCGGTGCGTTGTACGGTGTGTTTGCAGTGGTATTTCTTTCGATTTTCACGCTGACCTTGCCTGAATGGCACTTCTTGATAAGTCTGGCGCTGACCATTATCGGTGGATTCATTATGTTCACTGAACGGGCGGAGATACTTGAAGTAATACGTGGTGACAATACTCCATCCATGTATTGAGGAGTTCTACGATTTGAGCAAGCTCCATACAAAAGGCCTGATTCTGGCCATGCTGGATCAAAATAGAGAGGGACTGTGGGATTACGAGGTTGCGCAACAGGTCCTGGCGGAATATGGGTACTCGGGAGCTTACTGGCGTGCAGAGATTCGCGCGACTTTGACTGATTTATTCTCAGGAGCGCTGATCGAGGAGACTGATTGTCAGCTGGATCAGGGGGAATTCTTTGGGAAGGACAAGGTGTTGGTTAAGTTTAGATTGACGAAATTCGGGCAAAAGCGAATGCTCGAAACTGGCCTGAAAGATTCCGGAGAATATAATCGCCAGTCGAGGTGCAACTATGAGTGATTTTTGGGGTTTTGCCGGCGCGGATTTGTTATCAGCGCTACTAATTTGTTGCCTATGCGTCGCTTGTCTATATCACGCGCGGAGGTGGGCGAAAAGGCTCTAAAACCGGAAAGAGTACCGGCCTTGGCCTCCAGGGGTGCGTGCTGCCAACATGGCCCTTAGATTCCTAAGTATGCCTTTTTTACGTGCGCGTTGGTTGCGAGGTCGCGAGCGTCTCCTTCGAGAGAAATTTGCCCTGTTTCAAGAACGTATCCGTGGTTCGCAAGCTCTAGTGCGAGCTCAGCGTTTTGTTCTACCAATACGATTGACACATTATTGTTGTTAATTTCACGCAGAATTCTTGCAATATCCTGAACGACAATCGGCGCAAGACCAAGTGAGGGCTCATCGAGTAACAGGAGTCGCGGACTGGACATTAGAGCCCGGCCAATTACCAGCATCTGTTGCTCTCCGCCGCTCAAAGTTCTTCCGAGTTGTGTTTTGCGCTCCTGCAATCGTGGAAAGTGGTCGAAGACCGACCTGAGATCTCGGTCGATTGCCTTGGGATCTTTGCGGGTAAATGCTCCTAGAAGGAGATTCTCAATAACGCTCAGGTCTTTGAATACCCGGCGTCCTTCTGGTACCTGGGCGATTCCAAGCTTAAGAATTTGATCTGGTGGAAGCGAGTCTATACGTTGGCCGTCAAAATGAATCTCACCGCTGCTTGGTTTCTCGAGCCCAGAGATTGTGCGTAATACCGTGCTCTTTCCGGCGCCGTTCGAGCCAATAAGTGTAACGAAGTCTTTTTCTTGTACATTTAGCGAAATACCCTTTAGAGCAGCGACTTGGTTATAGTGGACGTGAACATCGGTCAGAGAAAGCACTAGTGAGCCCCCTGCCCGAGATAGGCTTCGATAACTCGTGGATCATGGCGTATTTCATCGGGAGTCCCTTCGGACAGTAGCGTTCCGAAGTTAAGCACGGTAATGTATTCACACAGACCCATAACCGCTTTCATATCATGTTCTACCAAAACAATGGTTACGCCTGACTCGCGGACTTTCCGCGTCAGGTTCATCATATGATTGGTTTCCTCTGAGTTCATTCCGGCAAAGGGCTCATCCATACACAACAACACCGGATCTGATACCAGCGCAATAGCGATTGCCAGCGCGCGTTGAGAACCTAAGGGTAATTCCGAACCCAGCTGATCCTTGCGGTTTGTTAAGCCCATAAAGTCTAGAACCTCCATAGTTTTTGTATGGGCATCTCTTTGTTTTTCTTTGTCTAAGCCAAGCAGTGCAGAAAAGATATCGGTTTGCGCTTTTAGATGACAGCCAACGAGGACGTTCTGATAAACGGTGAATTCTTGAAACAGCGTGGTTTCCTGGAAAGTGCGAACGACGCCACGACGAGCAACTTCGCTGGGTTTTTTCCCGATGATACTTTCCCCCTTAAACAAAATATCACCCATTGTAGGAGTATAAAAACCTGCGATATTCTTAAACATCGTGCTTTTGCCGGCGCCGTTAGGGCCAATTAAGCCACGAATCTCACCTTCGTTGATCTTGAAACTGACGTTACTTAGCGCGGTTAACCCGCCAAACTGTTTGGTAACATCTTTTACGTCGAGTAGGGCCATGAAAAGAAAGATATTCGTTAGGCAGCGGGTTTAGAGGCAAAGAATCGGGCTCGAAACTTGGTTGGAATACTTTCGAGCCCGCTGGGAAGAAACATTATTGAGGCGATCAGGATGGCGCCGTATATAGCGGGCCGAATTTCATCGAACCGCCGGAACGATTCGTCTAAGATTGAAAGGATAACAACGCCGAGGATAGCGCCATAGAACTTGCCGTAGCCGCCCACAATTACCCAAATCAGAATAAATACCATGAATCCAATCCCGAATTGGTTTGGGGTTACCGTGCCGAGATAATGAACCTTTAGGGTGCCCGCAATGCCAACAAAAAATGAGCCGATGATGAACGCGAGTGAGCGGTATCGCCAGGTATTTACGCCGACAGATTCAGCCAGAGGCGCCTTCCAGTGCACGGCGTGAAGTATCAGGCCAATGTGAGACTTTTCAATCCGATAAAGCGTGATGAGGCAGATGCTGACGATTGCCATCACCAGGTAGTGATAAGAGATGGGGTCGAGAAAATCAATGCCCGCCAACTCTGGGGGTGGAATGCCACTGATGCCGCTGGTCCCACCGAAGGGGTAGATAAAATGAATCCAGCAAAGTCGGATAGCCTCTCCAGCCGCGAACGAACCAATCAGGAAATAGAACTGGGTCATTCGAAACAAAGGGTAGCTTAGCAGTGCAGCTGATGCACCAGCGACCACACCAGCAAGTGGTAGCGCAAGCCAGAAGGATAAATCAAAGGATTTCGTAAGGATTGCACTTGCGTATGCCCCGACCCCCATCATCACCGCGTGAATTAGTGACCATTCTCCCGTCAGAGTAACTAGACGATAGCTCACAACGACCAAAACGTTGATGATTAGAAAAATAAGAAAATCTTGGTGGTGGTACTTGAGAAAGTAAGGCAGGATTCCGAGTAGTAGCAATAGTCCACCAATCCCAGCTAGGCTTTTGGGTTTCGCCCTAAGCATGCTATTCACTGACAGCTTTACCCATGATTCCTGTTGGTCGGACTATCAATACTAGAACCATTATCAAGAGCCCGGAGATGGTTGCGATAGTTCCGCTGAAATAGGTCGTAACAAAGGTGTGAAACAGGGCGTATAGCACTGCAGCCATCACTGCGCCCGATAAACTGCCAACCCCTCCAACGATTGTCACGATGAAAGCCGTGATGATGACGCTATGGCCCATATGTGGGTTTATATTGGTTAGAGGAGCCATTAACCCGCCAGCTAGGCCGGCCATCGCCCCCCCTACCGCAATAGCAATCATAGAGGTCCGATCGATATTAATACCTTGCAGGGCTGCGGCCTCTCGATCCTGGGATACAGCGCGTAACGACCAGCCAAGTTTGGTCTTAACCAAGAAAAACCATAAGACCGTCAGTGCTAGGACGGCAACACCGATACTAAATATCCGCTGATACGGAACGCGTAGCGTCTCAAAGAGTACCAAGGTGCCGTGAAAAGGCGGTGGCACCTGTTTGGACGGGCCCTCGCCACCAATTACAGTTGCGATAACCTGGAGAATAAACAGGACGCCGATCGAGCAGATCAATCCACCTAGGGGGTCATCGCGCTTTGGTCGGAACAAGAACCGCTCCATAAGGATGCCAATAAGCATCACAAGCATAGTCGCGATCGCTAGGGTAAATAAATAGGGGCTGCCATGTTGCGCGTGTAAATACCAGATGGTGTATGAGCCAACCATAGTCATTGCACCATGGGCAAAGTTTACGACCCCCATCACCCCGAAGATCAGAACGAGTCCGACTGCCGATAGCGCGAAAAAGCCGCTTTGAATTAGGCCGTTAATTATCGACTGGAAGAATAACTCCAACGCAAAAGGTTCCTCAGTTCCTCAGTTGAAGATGAGCGGGAAGAGGAAGATATACCTCTTCCCGCTGTGCAAGATTAGACAGTGCGCAAGCCGAGCGCTTTCATGTGCTTAATCAGTACGTCCTTGTTCTTATCCAGCCATGCCGAGACACTTCGGTACTCTTGGATGCGAGCCTTACCATCGACGATGGTTACCACTGGCCATCGGCCAACAACGGCGTTGTCAAGGCCCCACAACTGGCTCCCCCACCAACGTCCTTCACCAAAAACAAAGTGTGGGTTCTTATTCGAGAGCATGGTAGAGACCACGTCGCTAGGCTCGATGCTTCCGGCCGCTTTGGCAGCGTCTACCCAGTCAAGCAGGATTGCCGGGTATTCCCAAGCGACCGCAGACCAGTCATTGGGATGATCCTTACGGAATGATGTATCGAAGCCACCGGGGTCTGGAAAATTGATACCGTCTTCTGTTAATTTCGGATCATCAAAATCGGGGAACTGGTAGATCGTGCCATCGACAAACTCCTTGCTCGTCTTGGCAATAATCTCGTCGTAATAATCCAGGGTACACGAAATGATTTTGCCTTTGAATCCCTGGTGGTAAAGTTGTTCCATCAGCGGGGTGACATAGAAACTGGTTGCCATGCAGAAGATGTCAGGTTTTTTCGCAAGAACGGAACTGACAATCGGAGCGAAGTCAGTAACATCGAAGCCGTGCAGATTTACGTCAATGACATCAATCCCTTCTACCTCGAAGGCGGCCTTGTAGGTTGCAGCAGATTGCAAGCCGTATTCGGCGTCGTTGTTGGTTACGATTGCCGCTGTTTTTGCGTTAGGAAAATTCGCGGCTAACCACTCTACGCCGGTTACGTTATACAAGGGGTGTGACTCACATGTTGCAACTAGATAGTTCGAGTCCGGTGTGATATCACTGGGCAGGAGCGTCGTGGTAAGCATCTTCTTACGATTTGATAAGGGCAGAACCGAGGCGACAGTGGAGCCACCTAGCATCATGACCATTTTGACGTCATCCTCGAAGACGAGCTTTTTAAAGCCTTGGACAGCTTTTTCAGTATCATAACCATGATCATAGGCTGCCATTTCGATCATGTAGTTTTGGCCCCCGATTTCAACACCGCCAGAAGCATTTAGTCGTTGAGCAACAATCTCACAGCCATACAGGCCGGGTAGCCCCCAGGGAGCATAATCGCCAGTTAAAGGGATATTCATGCCAAGTTTGATAGTCTTGGATCCCCCGTATGCAATTTGGGGTATCGTGCCAGTGACCGCTGCGCCGATACCTACTGCAGTTGCGCCAAGAAAGCGTCGTCGTCCGAATCTGTGTTGAAATACAGTCGTTGGAGTCTTAGTCATTCTCATCCTCCTAGTGTTTGGTTGGAAAGGCTACGGAAATAGTCATTGCTGAATCGTAAGAGTGAGTCGCGGGGGCGGTTGGGTCAATTAATCGTTGGATATACCTCCAAGAGAGTAATCAGCAGTTCGGGGCGGGGAAAGGCGGGGGTCAAAGCACTCAATTCGACCGCCACCCAAGGCGCTGGCATGGTGCATAGCTCTCTCGGCATCGTGCAGCAATTCATCAGCACAATGGTGACATTCTGAACCCATAGCTACTCCAATGCTTAGCGAGGTTAGATATTGCGCCTCACCAATTAGTATGGGCTGAAGGAATTCATCCTGGATTGCTTGAGCTAGCGCAACAAGCGCTTCAGTATCAACAGTGCGTTCGGTGAGAATAAGGAATTGGTGTTCGTTGGTGGCGCATGTAGTATCAAGTGGTGCCAGTGGTGATTGTATGCGTTCGGCAATAATGCTCTTAATAGCGCGCGGGTCAACCCCTCTATCGAGGATGCTCTGAAAGCGATCCAGCAAGATTGCAATCAGTGCAAAAGGTTGTCGCCCAGGTTCTTTTGATCGATTAATAGCCCGTCCGATTCGGTCCAGTGAGAGTGCGAGGGTCGCTATTCCGCTATCAGGGTCGATCAGTGTATTTTCACCAGCAACTACCTGGCGCTGCTGGTCAGCTGTTATATCAACCATGAATCCTTCCAGGCCCAACAACTCTCCATTACTGGAAAACAAACCTCTGCCACGTTCCGACACCCACTTTTCATTCCCACTAGCCGTTATGATTCGATAGGTCAGTTCGAAGTGCCGTCGCTCCCTAATACCTCGTTGGACGGTATTCCATACACTACTCTGATCGTCAGGGTGGATAAGTCCACCATAGGAGATGACCCGATTGTTAATGATGTCGTCAGGTGGATAGCCGGTCAGGTCCAGGCTGCCAGCACTAACATAGTCCATGGTCCAGTCAATATTATTTCGACACCGATACATCATTCCGGGTAGATCATTAAGCATGCCTGCCAGGCTACGCTGGTTGGCGAGTAGTAGCTCTTCTTCGTCGATTCGATCGTTGATGTTTGTTAGTGTGCCGGTGATCCCGCAGAATTGGGCATCGACAATCAGGCCTGCGGCGTGAACTTCGACCCATTGATAGCGGTCGCTTTCGCGCCCCAATCTGATTGCCAGGGTGCATTGGCCACCATGACTCAGAAGGCTGAACTGTGACTTACAGCGCTCGCGATCACGAGGGTGGATCGCGTTGCTGTAGTGAGTATCAATGCATTCGTCTATAGTGAGGCCTGTTAGTGATGCCCAGGCTTTACTCAAAAATCGCCACTGCCCGCCTGCATCCAATTGGAATACGACATGGGGTAGATTTTCGATTAGCTGACCAAGAAGAGCGGGGGGCTGGTCCGTGGCTTTTCGATTGAGCCAGTCACGAAGTCGATTCACGGTCAGGTTGATTTATTGGGCTGGAAAGGTTATGAGGCAGCAACTCAGGCAGAAATAAATGGCCGAGGATATCTTTAATGGTTTAAGCCCACAGTGCCGCCCGGCTTTTGCCCGAAGGACCACACCGCCGCTTCCAATCGCGAGCGAACCCCAAGCTTGCGCAGTAAGTTCTTGACATGAACTTTCACAGTGCCGTCGCTGATACCCAGGTCTAAAGCAATCCGTTTGTTGCTTTTCCCTTCAGCAATAAGGGTAAGAACTTCTGCCTCTCTGTCGGTAAGATCAGGGTCGTGTATAGGAGATGTTCTATTATCTTCGCCCAAGGTTTTGGCTAATATTGCCGAGACTGAGTCATCAAGAACCAGCTGTCCGCTGGCGGCTCGGCGTAACTTCTTAAGAATTTCCTCGGGCTCCAAGTCCTTAAGCAGATAGCCATCTGCACCATAGCGCAGAGCCGCGACCAGGTCATTTTCTGAATTCGATACTGTCAGCACTACAATAATTGCATCAGATTCTGAGTCCTTCAAGTGGCGTAGCACATCGATTCCACTCATATCCTGCATTTCTAAATCAAGTAAGATGAGGTCTGGCTGAAGCTGGGCAGCTAGATCAATACCTTCGGCGCCAGAGGCGGCCTCGCCAATAAGTTGAAACTCGTCGTCAAGCTCTAGGAGTTGAGCCGCGCCCTTGCGGAAGAGGGGATGGTCATCGACGACCAGAACTTTACAGATGTTTGCCACTGCTGGAATTAAACCGCCAATTTGGCATATGGCTCGTTGGATTGCGAATCCAGCGTTGCCGGAAACCGAACATCGATGCGGGTGCCCCCGTCGGGAGACTCATGCACCCACATATGACCGTTCAAACGGTGCACGCGCTCCTGCATGATCAATAAGCCATGATACCGGCTACGTTGTTGGTCAGTATCGATTCCCACCCCGTCATCAATTGCACTGAGTTGAATTAGGTCGTCGCCCAAGCGTTGCAGAATAATCCGGCCTCTTTGTGCGTGCGAGTGACGGACCATATTAGACAGTGTCTCTCGTGATATATGCAGTACCTGCATCTCTTGGTCAACACTTAGTTCATCCCCCATTAATCGGTTATCAAGCTCGAAAGCGATACTGCTGCGGTGTGCAAACTCATCGATGGACTCTTCCAGTGCATGGGCGAGATCCCGGCCTTCCATTGTCAGTCGGAAGGTTGTCATCAGTTCCCGAAGATGGCGATAGGCAAGATTAAGATTATCACGCACTTCTTCCACGACCTCATTGATTTCATTACGAGAAAACAGAGCATCCCGAGCGTTGAGCATAGATTGAATACGGGTGGTCTGAATTTTTAGGTAGCTCAGTGATTGCGCCAAAGAATCATGTAGTTCACGTGAAATAGCGGCGCGTTCGGCGTATAACGCATGGCGTTGACTTAAACGGGCCCGGCTCGTAGCAATATAAACTTCGCTCAATAGGTCAATACATGCGGAAAGAAATTTCAGCTCCCTATTCTTTATGTTTCGGTTAATCCTTGGTTTTGCAAGGAAACTGAAATTCGTTCCGGTCTTCAAATCGTTGATGGTAATGGACCAAACTCGGTTTCCGTTACGGCTATCAAGAAATGTTTCGAAACCGGGCTTTAGCGTACGGTCGAAAAGAAAGTCCGACCAACTACTTCGCGAGCCAGTGTTTGCCAGAATGACTAAACCGGTCTGGTCTGCCTCACACTTAACGAAGACTGATTGTTCAGAGCCAATATGGCATTGAACCTCTTCAATTAGCGAAATCAGTGACTCCTTGGAATCAGGCTTTTCTAGCAGGTTCAATAGTTGGGTTTTGAGAATATTGGTGGAAACGCTTAATTCAGATCGTATTCGTTGGTGGACCAAAAACGCCAAAGTGATAATCGCCAGAACCAGCCCTACTGCTGCAGGGTAGACCGGATCAAAGAGAATGGCTGCAACACCCGTCGCCCCCATCAGGAGGACTAGTATGATTGTTACAGAGTTGGGGCGCTCAATTAGCACGGGGTTGACTAAGAATAGAAATCTGTTTTTGGTAGATTGGCTCGCGGGAGAGCTTCGAGAAAGTAAAGCGGTTCTCGTCACCCTCGTGCGTGACTTCGATTTCCCTAGCCATCGATACTCATGCCCGGTTGCTTGCCTCACACTGGTAATGCTGCTCGATCCAACCGCCCAGAAAAGAGCATGCTTTGCGGGAAGGGTGCTGGTGGGGGTGACCCGGGGGGAGAGGGTGTCGCAAAGTATGGACGCTGTGCGTGCAAAGCGAGGGATTCTGGTTAGTTTCAATCCCTTTATCCTGACTTAAGCCTTGAGGAGTGATATTCCGATGCCGGATATCAGAGCGGACCCCTTCGTTAAATTCCCAGCCATAGACAATTTCGGCTTTGCTGGTTCTACCGACATTGCAGGAGCCGGTAGGGGGGCTTAAAACAAAGGTGTTACACCACCAGTGGGTATAACCCTGGCGTACCCGGCTTCCGCCAAAGGCGGCGGTCTCATAGTGCTTTGCATATCTGGCAGTGCCGGTTTTCATTACAACTCGTTTTCTACTCCTATTCCACACTGAAGGCAAGGTTAGACAGATACCCGTAATTTCGATGGGAAGGGAGGACATCAGTTCCAACACTGACCCCCATCAAATACGACTATTACGGCGTCACCAACTAGTCTGGAACAAAAACTGGGGAGGCAATATGACCGAGATCAACCCCGGGGTAGATCCTAAAATCTTGAGGTAAACAGGAGAGGCACAATCGGCCACTATTATCTTGGGATCGGCGAGGGTTCAAAAGTTGCCGCCTAAGGGCGAGCCTCGATTAGGCCATTGAGAACATCGACAAGGCCACTGCATGCTCCACCCAATGTTACTCGGATTGTGTGGAGACCCGAAAATACTGACAGCGTTCAGGGCAACACGCGACAGCTTCAGTCCGCACTGTCTGTAAGGTGTTGCCAACGCGGGCGCTCCAACACTTCTGGATTAATAATGGCTTCCGGCAGATGACCGGCCAGGATGGCTGCGACGTTCATCGACGCTCGACGCTGCAATTCTGCTACTGATTCGGCCGAATAAAAAGCAACATGAGGGGTCGCAATCAGATTATCTAATTGCAGTAACGGGTGATCCGGTGAAAGCTGTTCGGGTTCAAACACATCCAGTGCCGCACCTGCAATGTCACCTTCATGCAACGCAGTCAATAACGCATCATGGTCAACCAGGCCGCCGCGCGCACAATTCACAAGGCAGGCGGTTGATTTCATTGCATGCATAAAGTCCGCATTGACGAGAGCCCGGGTCCCCTCGGTCAGTGGTGCGTGTAAGCTGACGAAGTCTGATTCGGTAATTAGTTTTTCCAGGCTCACTTCACTCGCTAGCCCCGCATCTATAGCCGCGCTGAGGGAAGGGGCCGGATCGTAATAGATCACATTCATCGAGAATCCACGTGCCTTCTCGGCAACCACCTGCCCGATCCGACCGAATCCAATCAATCCTAACGTTTGACCACGCACCCGATACATCGGCAACCCATCCTTTAGATTCCAACTGCCTTGACGCACAGCACGATCGTATAGAGAAATCTTACGTGCCAGTGCGAGAATAAACCCGAGCGTGTGCTCTGCAACCTCATCAACACAGTAAGCGGGAACATAGGTGACGGGAATATCCAATGCTGTTGCCGTCGCAACATCAATATTGTCTACACCTATGCCGTAACGCCCAACGACCTGAAGTTTCTCTCCAGCTCGAATAACGGATTCAGTCACCTGAGCAAAACAGGTCAAAATGGCATCTGCGTCCGCCACTAACTCAATCAGGTCTGATTCGTCACCCGATGGAGCCAACAGTAACTTAGCACCCACTTTCGCCAGTATTGCAGCCTCAATATCTGGTGTGGGCCAGGTGAAATCAGTAACAAGGACGGTTTTCTCTGCCATCAGGTGGTATAACCAGTACCTCTGGTTACCTCACAGAGGGCGGGTTCTTCCGTGCGCGATCGCAATACCCCATCAGTGTCGCCGGTTGTCCTCGCAAACAGCAACAATCGTTTTAAGATTTTCGACCGGTGTCTGCAACGGCACCGCGCATTCGGGGGCGATGATGTCGACGCCAGCATCAATCACTCGCTGGACCTCCACTCGAACATCCTCGGGTGCTTTCTGCATCAATAGTTGCGGATTATTGAGGTTACCTGCCAGGCGTATCTTATCTCCGGCACCTGCCACCATTTTTTCGGGAGCATTGGCGGATTCAAAATGGTACATGGCAAATGGGGTCTCCCGGAAATACTCGATTCGATCGAGCGATCGACCACAGCAATGCAGTATGACGGGTGCCGGCACCTGAGGCACCAGCTCCTGATGTCGCCATAGAAGGAAGTCACGGTACATGGTGTTGCGTATCAAATCTCCCGTAGCATGGTCAGCCCAGACAATCGCATCAGCACCCGCCTCCAACTGCGCTTTGGCAAACAAAATTGGCACTTGTGACAACGTGTCGAGCGATTTTCGTACTCGATCTGGATCCGCAATTGTATCCATGAGGAATTCCTGCACATTGTAGGCATGATACGAAAGGGTCCACGGGCCCATCACCTTACCGAGAATCATGACTTTATCGCCAAAATGTGATTTCAATAAACGAATCGCATCAAGCGCACATTTCACGTGCTTATCCTCAAAGAACGAATCTGGGAACCCATCGGGCAAACGAATTTCGGCATCACGATCAGCCCAGGGCGCAAACTGCGGCGTCGGCATATTGTCTGGATCACTGAAATCGACAACGCACCCGATTGCCGTGGCTTCCTGTGCGATCCCAAAGATTGGCATCACACTGTCAAATCCCATCAGATCGTGCGCACTGGCAGCAAGTTCCGCCATGGGCTCTGGCTCTGTGTTGGCCTCGGGGAAATGAGGCCCCACCAGATCCATGAGTTCGAAGTTAACCACCGAGGTAATGCTGGCTGCGCACGGGCGATCGACCGGTTGCCCATTGAGCGCAGCAATAAAACGTTCCTTGGGTGTCATGGAGTCGACGGCCATATCATTCCTCCAATGCTGTGCCTAGCTAACAGCAGGTTCCCGATACTAGCTGATTCGAGCCAACAGCCACAAAGAGCGGCAAACCGGTACGCTCTGACATGCCTGACGCTGGCACCTGTGGGACAAATTCGACTAACCCTTCTACTGAAATTTCATGCCCAGACTACTAAAGGATAAGTGTTTAAAGACCACCGTCTCTAGTTGGCCCATCGTACCCTTTTCAATTCGATCACATTTCAGCAGCAAACTCAGCAATTGTTGCCCCAAGAATAATTAGAATAAGCAGTCCGACTATAAGCACCAGATAACTGATTATCAGCCCCGCTAACGCCATACCAGATCCGGTCTGATTGCCATTACTTTTCTCTATCTGCGATCGCGCGATATGGCCACAGATAATTGCTGCGATTTGAGTGATAATCGGAATGAACCAAGTGACAATTACGCCCAACAGAGATACTACGAGACTAATGACGGCTAATGCGTTTGTTCTTGGCACGGTAATACGATGCTCAAACACCTGATGACGGCCGGCCCCTGCACTTGTTGAGTCATCAATGTCGTGCTCGGCGTCTGATTGAATTGCCGAGGTCGGTCGTTGATCATTTTCGACTAACTCTTCTACTTCAATTCCTCTTCCCTTCAGGATTGTAATAGCGTCATCGAGAGATTCGGATTCTAATGAACCTCGAACAACTATTCCCTCTTTTTTCCCGGTCCAGGTAAATTCTTTCATCGTTCATCTCTTTACGACAATCTCAAGTTGAAAGCAAATCCCGAATAAAGGCCATTACATCCCGGAGACAAAGTTTGGAATACATGGCAGGGACTGCTGCGTTTTGGCGTTATCCGTGGTGGATTTCATCCTCCGTACATAACGGGGAAAATAGTGATCTGATCTCCTTGTGCTAGTTTAGTGAAATTCTTAGCAACCGATGTACCATTCAGTGAGATCAATCCTATCTCGTCATCTTTGGGTATTCCGATTGCATCTAGTGCTTCATTAACACTTGCGCCTTCGTGTATTCTAAGAAAGTTGTTTTTATTATAGAAATACCGGATCTTAATCACTATTTCTTTTTTTGTTTCTTCTTGGGGTTCTTTTTTTATTTTCATGGAGGCCTCTTCTTGACCATTAAGTGTAAGGGGCACTACTCGACGACACCCCCGATTTGAGTAGCGCGAGGATTTAGAGTCCAATTCATCTACCCGAGGAGATTGGACAAGAAGGAAAAATTAGGTTGACCAAGAAGGATTGGGCCAAGTGGTACCCTTACTTGGCGACATGGAGCAATGCGAGATGGATGCAAGTTACCTATTCAGGAGTCTGATGATCGATGAGGATTATAGCGAGGAATGGGTATATAAATTCGCAAGCGGTTCAGAGCAGTTAAAACAAGAAAACTGCATTGACAAGTAACGAATGGATTACAGTGGTTAGAGGTCGAATAACATCTATTTGCCGTCCTTTTTGTAGTTACTTTTTGAGAGGTTTCTGCTATCCCACCCTCTCGCACATACACTCGTCTTTGATTGCAAACTGGCGGATATTGACTAACTACAGCCCTGACTAGGGCAGACAATAGCCTCAATAGATTCCCATAGAAAATAGAGGTATATTGGCCGGGTGAAATGGTCGTTAGCAAATGTTTTGACCGCTCTTCCGCTTCTTGTGGGCGTGGTATTACTTGCCAATCCACAGCAAGCGTTCACACAGTCATACTCAAGCCAAAGTGAAAGAGACTGCCACCAATTATTTCTAAGAAGTAATCACGCGGTTTGGCGCGATGATTGGGGTCAATTTGACTTTGATACCAGTCACTGTGATGAGTTCGTTTCTGTGGATGGGTTGACATGGATAAGATCGGACTCAGTAGAAGTGCTGTAAACGATGCCAAGGTG
>Ga0207986_1000095_pt1 | contig 40751 bp, 28 predicted proteins | sample ETNtaG_26_FD_185764 | JGI IMG/M metagenome (GOLD analysis project Ga0207986, IMG submission 185764) | Marine microbial and viral communities from oxygen minimum zone, Eastern Pacific Ocean - ETNP201302SV89 (SPAdes) (version 2) | ecosystem: Environmental > Aquatic > Marine > Oceanic ... | reverse complement strand
ACGCTGGAATAGAATGGGAAAGTGGCTCTGACATTGCGAATCGAATTATTAAAATGATTAAGGAAGAGTATCATAAAGATATACGGGAAAATTCCGGTATTGGTATAAAACCAATCAGTCCCTTTGGAACTAAACGATTGGTCAGGAAAGCGATTCAATATGCGATAAATCATAACAGAAAAAATGTAACGTTAGTACATAAAGGTAATATTATGAAATATACCGAAGGTGCATTCCGCGACTGGGGTTATGAATTGATAAAAGAGGAATTTCCTGATTCTGCTATTACTGAAACAGTGTTCTGGGATGAATATTCAGGAATGGTACGTGATAAAGTTGTTGTTAAGGATAGGATAGCAGATGCCATGTTTCAGCAGATTTTACTTCGTCCGGAAGAATATAATGTTATTGCTACTTCGAATTTGAATGGTGATTATTTATCTGATGCCTGTGCAGCGCAAGTCGGTGGATTAGGAATGGCGCCGGGAGCGAATGTATCTGATGACATAGCATTGTTTGAAGCGACTCATGGAACGGCGCCTAAGTATACAAACCAGGATAAGGTAAATCCCGGTTCACTTATTCTTTCCGCTGTGATGATGCTGGATCACATGAAATGGCGGGAAGCGGGAAGTTTGATCATTGATGCTATACGCAAAACAATCCGTCAAAAGAAAGTTACGTATGATCTCGAAAGACAAATGGCTGGTGCAACCAAATTGACTACATCTGGATTTGCCGAAGCAATTATCACTAACATGTAACTCCAAACTCATTTTGTAAATAAAAGGTGCGCCAAGTTCGCACCTTTTTTGTTTTAAATTTTATGACCATGTTTATCGATTATACAGTGATTAAATGTACGTCCGGAAAAGGCGGTAAGGGAGCTGTAACTTTTCGCAGGGAAAAATTTGTTCCAAAAGGCGGACCGGATGGTGGTGATGGCGGCAAAGGAGGTGACGTTGTTTTTATTGCGGATAAGCAATTGCATACACTTCAGGATATCCGTTATAAAAAAGCGTATTCAGCAGGAAAAGGCCAGCAAGGATCGTCCAATCAGAGAACAGGTAAAAATGGTGATAATGCCATTATTCGTGTTCCATTAGGAACAGTTGTTAAAGAAATGGAATCAGGAAATGTGGTGGCAGATTTAGTTGATGATAGACAGGAATTTGTTGCATTGCAGGGTGGAAAAGGCGGCAGGGGAAATGCCCGTTTCAAATCCGCCACACACCAAACACCACGCTATTCCCAACCCGGTATAGAGGGCCAAGTCAATACGTATGCCTTAGAATTAAAAGTGTTAGCGGATGTGGGATTGGTTGGTTTGCCCAATGCAGGGAAATCGACATTATTATCTGTCGTTTCTGCTGCCCGCCCTAAAATTGCCGACTATCCTTTCACAACTTTAGAGCCGAATTTGGGAATCGTGAAATATGGTGAATTTCAATCCTTTGTTATGGCGGATATTCCGGGATTGATCCAAGGTGCAAGCGAAGGAAAGGGGCTTGGGCATCAATTTCTCCGTCATATCGAAAGAACAAATGTATTGCTGTTTTTGATTGATGTACTGGAAGAAAATCCGGGAAAAGTTTATGACACTTTGAGAAACGAAATTTACAATTATAACAAAGATTTAAAACAAAAACACTTTTTTGTGATCCGAACAAAAATTGACCTTTTGCAATCATCAAAAAGAGAACTGAAAAGCTGGTCTGATTTTCCTGAACCATATATAAATATTTCTTCGGTAAGCGGTTCTGGAATTCCTCAATTAATTAAAGCGATAGTTGAGACAATCAATGAATCTTAACAGTATAGCTTCACTTATAAACTTATTAAATATCAAAAGAGTTGGTCCTCAAAAGGTTCGGAGCCTTGTTTCTGCTCATAAAAATCCTGCCGAAGTATTTTCCCTATCAACCCGTGAGATATGCGCTGTAAATGGAGTAGACTTAAAAACTGCGCGGGCAATTAGAAAGGCAGTCCATTTTGATTTTGGACCAGCGGAAGTTGAAAAAGCTGAGAAACTGGATGTTGAACTAATAACATTCTGGGATGATGAATATCCTTTTCTCCTGCGAAAAATGTACGATCCTCCTGTAATACTGTATCGAAAAGGTCAACCTTTGAAAAAAAAAGAAGACTGTATTGCTATGGTGGGAAGCCGAATTACAACTTCTTACGGCAGAAAAGTGGCTCAAAATCTTGCAGGTGACCTTGTAAAATATGGAATAACCATTGTGAGCGGTTTAGCCCGAGGCATTGATTCTATATCCCATAAGCAAACAGTTGATTCAAGAGGGAGAACAATTGCGGTGCTTGGAAGCGGGGTTGATGTTTTATATCCGCCTGAAAACAAGGTTTTAGCGGAAAAAATAGAAGAAAATGGAACGATTATTTCTGAATTTTTCCTGGGTACGAAACCGAATGCCGGGAACTTTCCAAAGAGGAACAGGATAATCAGTGGTCTGGCTCATGGGACTGTAGTGATTGAAGCAGGAGATAAAAGCGGAGCTATTCTTACTGCACTGAATGCTGTTGATCAAAACAGGGAGGTATTTTCCGTTCCAGGGAGGATTTTTGACAAACAGAGTTTAGGATGCCTGAGATTGATCCGGAATGGTGCAATTCCCGTCCAGAACGCAGGGCAGATTTTGAACCATGTTAAAAATCGTTTATTCAAAACCCTGAGGCCCCGGCAGAAAAACATATCGCTTGATCTTTCCAGGGAAGAAAAAATTGTTGTATCAAAATTGCATCATGAACCCATCCATATTGATGATCTTGTATCAAACACTGGAATGGAACTTACCCATATGTTAACCATCCTGCTTGAGTTGGAATTGAAGGGGGTTGTTCAGCAATTAAGCGGAAAACAATTTGTGCTGGGGGTTTGATTCTAATTGTTTGCTGATGGGGTGAATGCAGGGTAATTTAATTCCTGTTATATTACAGAATTCAACAATGGAGAGGTGGCCGAGCTGGCTGAAGGCGCTCGCCTGCTAAGTGAGTGTGGGGCTCTAAACTCCACCGAGGGTTCGAATCCCTCCCTCTCCGCATAATATTTGGATAAAAAGTACCACAATAGACAGAAATTTTTGTTTTTTAGCAGGGTGATTTTATCTAATACCGTCACCTGATACACCCACCCGCAAGTTTGCAGCAATCTTGTTTATAGATATTGTCGGCCATCCCGGATTGTCTGCAAAAGATGTAAACAAAATTCTTGAGCTGCTTGATTAACAAAAGCAGCTTTTAATACCAATCCTAGAAGAGTGAAAGAAGGAGAGCTATTATCACCTTTTTCCACGTTCTTCATTCCCTATACGTTTACACCCTTTTTATTGATTTGCTTAAAGACCGGATAGTAATATCTGCCACTTCATGAAAGAATTAATTTTCCTTTTAAATTCACTATTCCCTTTTGATACGCATAATACGTAGAAGCAAAAATATGACTGCTATGCTGCAACGCATCCCCACTCAATTCACTGTGCTTTTGATGGGCACTCTTTTCTTTTATAATCCTCTTTATGGACAATGTGACGCAGGGTATGTGGAGGTTGATGAAGAATGTTACTGGGAAAAAGATATATTATTTCTTCAAAGTTTTATTGATGGCAGCGAAGATTTTTTGGATATAGATATGGATGATAATGAAGACGGAATAATTTCGCCATTGGAATTGGGAGTTCAAACCTGGAGCGGAGAAGGAAGATTAACATCTTTATTTTGTTCTAACAGGGGGCTAACCGGTGATATTCCGGAAGCAATCATCAACCTTGATAAACTATACTGGTTGTTATTATCAGACAATCAGATAACAGGTGCAATACCGGAGAACATCGGGAATCTGACAAATTTAATTAAGTTGGATTTGCAGTGGAACGAGATTGAAGGGAATATTCCCAGGAGTATTGAAAAATTAAGTATGCTTCAGCACTTAGATTTGTCTTTCAATCAATTGACAGGCTCAATACCAGATGGTATTGGGAATCTTACAAATTTAAAAAAATTATTATTAAGTGATAATCAATTGACAGGTTCTATACCGGATGGTATTGGAAATTTTAACAATGTAGAAAAATTATTATTAAATACCAATCAGTTAGAAGGCGTAATTCCTAATAGTCTTTGTGAATTAAATCTGGATTGGGGTGCAAGGTCCAGTGTGAACTTGGCAAATAACAATTTTTGTCCTCAGTATCCAGTTTGTGTGGAACTCGTCATGGGAGATCAGGATACTTCAGCATGTAAAGATTGGAGAGATAGGCAGACTGCTCTTCTCATGGCAGAAGCTGAAACAATAGCTGAAGCGGAAGCAAAAGAAACTGGGACGAAACAAACCACGGCACCTGCGTTGGAAGTAGCAGCATCAGCAGAAGAGGTGACGAAGTTTAATGAGATGAGAAGAGAAGAAGCAGAACAAGTGGCAGATGAAGCAAGAATAGTCAAAGAAGTAGCAGAGCAAGCTGCAGCAGAAACAAAGGCGGCAGGAGGAAGAGCTAGAGAAGAAGCAGAAGAAAAAGCATTTGCAGCAGAAGCGGTAGCAGAAGAAGCAGAACAAGCAGCAGCAGATAAGAAAGCAGCAGCAGAAGAAGCAAAACAAGCTGCAGCAGAAGTAGTAGCAAAACAAGCTGCAGCAGAAAAGACAGCAGAAGAAGTAGAAGAAGAGGGGGATGATGCAAAGGATGCAAAAGAAGCGGCAGAGCAAGCAATAGCAGCAGCAAAGGCGGTAGCGGAAAGTGTAAGAGAAGAAGCAGAACAAGCAGCAGCAGAAGCAGCAGAATCAAAAGAAGCAGCAGAAGAAGCAGAACAAGCAGCAACAGAAGCAGCAGAATCAAAAGAAGCAGCAGCAGCAGCAAAAGCAGCAGCAGAAAAGGCAGAGTTGGCAGCAGAAGCAGTGGCAGATAAAACAGAACAAGCAGCAGTAGCAGCAGAACAAACAGCAGCAGAAGCGAAAGAAGTAGCGGATGATGCGGAAAAAGCAAGAGAAGCAGCAGAAAAAGCAGAATTACTAACAGCAGCGGCAGCAAAAAAAGCAAGAGAAAAAGCAGCAAAAGCAGTAGCAGAAGCGGTAACAGAAGAAGAAAAACAAGCAGCAGCAGAAGAAGCACAAACAGCAGCAAAAGCGAAAGAAGTGGCGGATGATGCGGAAAAAGTAAGAGAAGCAGCAGAAGAAAAAGCATTGACAGCAGTAGCAGTAGCAGAAGAAACAGAACAAGTAGCAGTAGAAGCAGAACAAACAGCTGCAGAAGCGAAAGAACTGGCGGATGATGCAGAGAAAGCAAGAGAAGAAGCAGAACAAGCAGAATTGGTAGCAGCAGTAGAAGCAGAACAAACAGCTTCAGAAGCGAAAGAACTGGCGGATGATGCAGAGAAAGAGAGAGAAGAAGCAGAACAAGCGAAAAAGGTGGCGGATGATGCGGAAGAAGCAATAGAAGCAGCAGAAGCAGTAGCATGGGCAGCATCAGGTGAAGTTTTTGCACCAGAAGAAGCGATAACAGAAGACGAAGCAGAAGTAGAAGAAGTAGGGGATGATGCAGAAAAATTAAGAGATGCACCGAAAAGAAAAGCTACAAAAGCAGCGGATGATACAGAAAAAACAAGAGCAGCAACGCCGCCGCATCAGGAAAAAATTAGTGCATTAGAATCAAATACTTCCAGACTCTCAGATGCAGAAATAGATGATTTAGTCGAAGACGGATTATTAACTGAAGAGCAAGGTAAAGATGCCAAAGCATTTCGCAATTCAAGAGGAACGGAAGTAGCAGAAGTTATAAAACAAAATCAGGCAGATCAACAAGCTGCAGTAGAAAAAGCTGCAGTTGAAGAAGTTAAACAAGCAGAATCGGCAGCGGCAAAAGCGGAAGAAACGGCGGATGGTGCAGAAAAAGTAAGAAAAGAAGCAAAGCAGACAGCAACAGAAGCAGAAGCGGTAGCGGATGAAGCAAGAGAAGCAGCAGAGCAGAAAGCAGTGATAGCAGAATCGGAAGAAAAGAATGCAAGGGAGGTAGCAAAAGCAGCAGATGCAGAAGCAGAAGCAGTTGCAGCAGACGCGAGAAAACAAGCAGAATTAGTGGCAGCACCATCAGCAGCGATAGCAAAACAAGCAGAAGAAGCATCCTCATCATCAGCATTGGCAGCATTAGCGGCAGAAGAATTGGCGGATGATGCAGAGAAAGCAAGAAAAGAAGCAGACCTAGAAGCCTTGAAAGCAGCAGCAGCAGCAGAAAATACAAGAGAAGAAGCAGAAGGAGCAGAGCAAGCAGAAAAAGAAAGAGAGGCAGTAGCAGAAGCAGAATTGACAGCAGCAAAAGCGGAAGAAGTAGCGGATGATGCAGAGAAAGCAAGGAAACAAGCAAAACAAGCAGAATTAGCGGCAGAAGCGGCAGCAGAAGCGGCAAGAAAAGAAGCAGAAGAAAAAGCATTGGCAGCAGAAGCGGTCGCAAAAAAAGCAAGGAAACAAGCAAAACAAGCAGACCTAGCGGCAGAAGCGGTCGCAAAAAAAGCAAGGGAAAAAGCAAAACAAGTAGCAGCACCTCCAGCAGCGATAGCAGAAGAAGCAAAACAAGCAGCAGCATTAGCAGAATTGGCGGCATTAGCAGCGGAAAAAATTGCGGAAAATGCAAAGAAAGAAATGAAAGAAGTCGAACAAAAAGCATTGGAAGCAACAGCCGCAGCAAAAAAAGCAAGAAAAGAAGCCGAACAAAAAGCATTGGCAGTAGCGGTTGCAAAAAAAGCAAGGGAAGAAGCCGAACAAAAAGCATTGGCAGCAGCGGCAGAAAAATTGACCATGCCGCAAACTATTCCTATCTTACCCGACGTTGACAATATTCCTTTTAAATATGAAACATTTAGGGAAGATGATATTCGGTTCCTCCAGGACTTGATTGACAACAATCTTGATACGCTCATTGTAGAAATGGATAAAAATAGTGATGGAATACTTGGACCACTCGAATTAGGGATTCAAAATTGGAAGGATGGAAGATTAACTTCATTTGATCTTGCGAATGTGGGATTAACCGGAAGAATTCCTGAAAGCATTGGCGGATTATCCCAACTAAAAAGGCTGGCATTATACTCAAATCAACTAACTGGAGAAATCCCGGAAAGTATAGGGAATTTGGTTCATCTGGAGAAATTATATTTAAACGATAATCAATTAACCGGAAGAATTCCTGAAAGTGTTGGAAATCTGTCTTCATTGAAAAGATTATATTTGAATTCAAACCAATTGTCCGAAGATATTCCCGAAAGTATTGGAGAATTGGCAAGCCTTGAGAGATTAATTATTTTTGATAATAAATTAGTCGGTCCAATTCCCAAAAGTATTGGAAACTTAATTGATCTTGAGAAGTTATTACTGTATTCAAACCAACTGACTGATAGCATCCCGACGGATATTGGTAACTTATTCAATCTGGAATATTTACAATTAAATAATAATAATTTTTTGGGAACAATTCCAGATGCCATTTGTGACCTGACTATTGATTGGTCTTCCCCAGCCCGCTTTAATTTTTCCAATAATCAATTGTGTCCGTCATATCCAACCTGTATAGAAACTGTAGTAGGCTTTCAGGATACAACCAATTGTACGAGATGTGACAGTGGATTTGTGTATGTAAATAGCGATTGTCACTGGGGACAAGATATTGAATTTCTTCAGGAATTGATTGATAACGCCCAAACGGGCTTGAAACCACCACCAAAATATTTATCTCCGGTTAAATTAGGAGAACAGACCTGGAAAGATGGTCGTCTTACAAGTTTATGCAGTTCTAGTTCTATTTCGCCGAAAGACGGGTGTGTTGTAGACTACGAATTGAGCGGCCATATTCCGGAAAGTATTGGTGAAGTTTCAGAACTAACCAGCCTTGTTTTACCGTTAAACGATTTGAATGGTAGAATCCCTCGAGCGATTGGGAATCTTAAAAAACTCAAAGTTTTATCATTGGAATGGAACGAACTTTCGGGAAAAATACCAAAGAGAATTGGTGATTTAGTAAGCCTTGAAAGATTGGAATTACAGTCAAATCAATTTACTGGAGTTATTCCAGAGAGTATTGGAAATCTTGTAGATCTTACTTTATTAAATTTACGTGATAATCAACTCACCGGAGAGATTCCTGAAACTATTTGTAATTTGGAAAAACTGACGTTTACACTGGAAGCGGCAACTGAAGATGCGGTGGCATCAGAAGCATCAGAAGCAGTTGCAGCGGCAGCAGTGGAAGAAGTGGCGGAGGAAGAAAAAAGAGCAAAAGTCGAAGCAGAAAAAGCAAGTTCAGTAGCACCAGGACCGCATCAGGAAAAAATTTCTGCATTAGAATCAAATACGTCCAGGCTTTCAAATGCAGAAATAGACGAATTAGTCAAAGACGGATTATTAACTAAAAAGCAAGGTAAAGCTGCCAAAAGATTTCGTAATTCAAGAGGAACAAAAGTAGCAGAAGTTATAAAACAGAATCAGGCAACTCAGCAAGGTACAGAAGAAGCAGTTGCTGCAGCAGAAGCAATTGAAGAAGCAGAAGAAGCAGTTGCTGCAGCAGCAGAAGCAGCAGCAGAAGCAGCAGTGGAAGCAGAAGCATCAGAAGCAGTTGTTGCAGCAGAAGAAGTAGCAGAAAAAGCAATAGAGGCAGCAGAAGAAGCAGTTGCAGCGGCAGCAGCGGAAGAAGTGGCGGAGGAGGCAAAAAGAGCAAAAGTAGAAGCAGAAAAAGCAAGTTCAGTAGCACCAGGGCCGCACCAGGAAAAAATTACTGCATTAGAATCAAATACGTCCAGACTTTCAAATGCAGAAATTGATGAATTAGTCGAAGACGGATTATTAACTAAAAAGCAAAGTAAAGCTGCCAAAAGATTTCGTAATTCAAGAGGAACAAAAGTAGCAGAAGTTATAAAACAGAATCAAGCAACCCAGCAAGCAGCAGAACCAGGAATATTTCTAAGAACACTGAGAAGCGTAATAAGCACACCAAGAAAAGTAGTAAGTGCACTAGCAACAAGAATGGGAGTAACAAAAACACCAGCGACAGCGGAAGAAGTGGCGGAGGGAGCAAAAAGAGCAAAAGTCGAAGCAGAAGAGGAACTAGCAGCAGCAAAGGCGTTATTAGATAAATTAAGAGACAAAGCAAAAGCAAAAGTCGAAGCAGAAAAAATAAGAGAAGTGACGGATGAAGCAAAAAGAGCAAAAGAAGAACCAAAAAAAGCAAGAGAAGTGGCGGAGGGAGCAAAAAGAGCAAAAGTAGAAGCAGAAGAGGAACTAGCAGCAGCAAAGGCGTTATTAGATAAATTAAGAGACAATGCAAGAGCAAAAGTCGAAGCAGCAGAAGTATCAGAAGCAATTGCGGCGGCAGCAGCGGAAGAAGTGGCGGAGGAAACAAAAAGAGCAAAAGTAGAAGTAAAAAAAGCAAGAGCAGTAGCAACAGGCTCTCCCCAGGAAAAAATTACTGCATTAGAGTCAAATACTTCCAGGCTTTCAAATGCAGAAATAAATAAATTAGTGGAAGGCGGATTATTAACTAAAAAGCAAGGTAAAGCTGCTAAAAGATTTTTTAATTCAAGAGGAACGGAAGTAGCAGAAGTTATTCGAGAAAATCAAAGGCTTATTGAAGATTTAATGGATGATCTAAATAAAATTGTTTCTCAACGTCGGACAGCTAAAGTAAAACTAAAAGATGGAAGTACAATGAAAGTCGATGCAACAACGGCTGTGATGTTGCTGTATGTTCATGGCGCATTAAATCAAAATAACAGAGTTAAAATGGCACAAATTCTTACACAAGACAAGGCGGGATTCACAAAAATGGTGAACTTTTCAACCAAGCAAGGAAAAATGAGTTCCGATGACCATAAATTATCCAACATTTCTAATAATAAACTTTGTCCACCCTACCCGGAATGTATTGAAGACTTTATTGGGGAACAGGATACTTCTGGGTGCGAATAATTATTTCTACTTCTTGACCATTCGTTCCCACGAATTCAACTCAACGCATATTTCTGTCAGAAAATAACTAAAAATATTACTTGTGTTAAGGGATCTATTATTAAGGAATAAAATATTTATTTTTTCAGTTTATGGTTTGTTTTTTGGTTTCCTTTTTTCACAAGATTTTCAATATCCACCGGGATGGCATGAATTATTCAGTGATTCCGGATGGACGCTTATCACAAAGAAAGAGCGGATCAGAGTATTTGAGAAACCAATTCTCGCTTCACCAATCTCTGCATTTCGGGTCGAATTAGTTACACCAGCGTCCACGGAAGCGCTATTGAATGTTGCCTGGGCAGCGGATCAATATCCGGAGACCCTCTCCAGTGCCTATATAGTAAAAGCGGGGTTTAATCATCGAAACAGTGCTCAGTATCAACAGGGATGGCAGATTATGGATATTCCCTTTTTAGCACCGCGGTTGTATCAATTTGATCACATTCGTCATCTGTCCAGAATTGAATGGATAAGCACTCAGTTTGACCAGCAGGAAAATTTTCCAGAACAATTAATTATTCCACCGGTGAACTTTGGGAGTTGGGAAGTTTTGGAATTTGACGGAGAAAATAAATTGATTTATAGAGTATGTACCAATCCAGGGGGGAGTGTTCCGTCCTGGATTGTAAGGAAAACCAGCAGAAATTATATTCCGGATATGCTATTAGAACTGGAAGAAGCAGCCTTAAATGGAGTTGTGGAAAAATAATAATAAATGTCAGTAATAACAATTGTTGGAATCACCCTTGGAGTTCTGATTGCTGTGTGTATCACATGGCTTGGATTTCCAGGAACTTTTCTCATTGCTATCGTGTCCCTGATTTGGGGTTGGATGACCGGTTTTTATTCAATTACGGTTGGAGTTATTTTGGCATTATTCGGAGTTTCCATTCTCCTTGAGATTATGGAATTAGTATTGGGTGGGCTTGCGGCCCGGTATTACGGAGCCAGCAGGCGGTCCGCTGTCTGTGCCATTATCGGCGGGATTCTTGGAACGATCATTGGTGCTGGAGTTTTGTTTTTAATTGGGGCATTTGTGGGACTATTTTCAGGTTCGTACCTGGGTGCTTTTCTCAGTGAAGCCGTATCAGGAAAATCAATTTCGGAATCAAGCCAGGCTGCCCTGGGTACTGTTTTAGGGAATGTGGCCGGAAAAGGACTCAAATCAACAGCAGTCATTTTCATGGGAATTTGGATAGGTACACTCGTAACACCATAACTCAACTAATTGAATAGCAGGAGGGAGAGGAATGAAGTCATTTCACAAAGAACTCTGGTTTGAGATCCCGACCCGGATGGATTTTATAAATATCAGCGAGAATGTTCAATCAGCTGTTACTGACAGCGGTATACAGGAAGGCCTTTGCCTTGTGAACGCCATGCACATTACTGCATCGGTATTCATCAATGATGATGAACCTGGGCTTCATCGTGATTACAAGAGATGGCTGGAAGAACTGGCTCCTCATGAACCTATTTCGAAGTATGACCACAACCGAACGGGAGAAGATAACGGGGATGCCCATCATAAACGACAAATTATGGGGAGAGAGGTGGTGGTGGCAGTCACCGAGGGACGGCTTCATTTTGGCACCTGGGAGCAGATTTTCTATGGAGAATTTGACGGACGAAGGAGGAAAAGAGTTTTGGTAAAAATCATTGGAGAATAATATGGAAAATCTTAAAGGCAAATCTGTGTTGGTTACTGGAGCATCAAAAGGAATCGGCTCCTACATTGTAAATACACTGGCCAAGGAAGGTTTGAACATCATCTGCGTAGCTCGTTCTGAAGATGAACTGAATAAAGCAAAATTGAAAGTGGAAGAACTTGGCAGCAGTGCTTATGTATTTCCATTTGACCTGCAAAATATCAAGCTTATTCCTGAGTTGATTAATGATATAAGATCTGAAATTGGAGAAATTGATATTCTGGTGAACAATGCTGGCATAGAGATGTACAGAAAATACGAAGATTATTCTGCCAGGGAATTGAATTCAATTCTGGCGGTAAACCTCCATGCACCTATGGAATTGACCCGACTGCTCCTGCCGGGGATGCTGGACCAGGGAGCCGGGCACGTGGTAAACATCGCTTCTTTGGCGGGATGCAAGGGTGTTGCATACAATGCAATTTATTCTGCAACGAAAGCAGGAATGATCATGTGGAGTGAAGGACTCAGGCAGGAACTAAAGGGAACAGGAGTAGGTGTTTCCACGATCAAGCCGGGATACATTTCTGAAGCGGGGATGTTTCACAATTCAGGACAGGAGGCGCCAAAACTGCTGGGAACTTCCCCTCCGCAAGCAGTAGCTGATGCTGTTATTAGGGCAATAAAAGGCAATAAAGCCGAACTTATAGTAAATAAGGGCCCCATTAAGCCTTTGCTGGCGTTGAACGTTTTTACCCCGGTTTTTGGCGATTCGTTAGTACGCTGGTTTGGAGTTCAGGAGTTGAGCGCCAAACGGGTTACGTAAATATAATCTGGTGAATTGGGTTTCATTCGGAGGAATTCCATAGCTATGGTTAACGATCCTGCGGTAAATTCTGGTAAAGTTGAGGTGCCAAAATGAAAGAACAGGAAATAGGATTTATTTCAAAATATTTTGGGAAAATAAACGTAGGCGCTATTGACCTTACCACAGGAAAACTGAATACCGGTGATGTTATTCATATCCAGGGTCATACAACCGATCTTGAGGAAACAATAACATCCATGCAGATAGAACACGCTTCAGTATCTGAAGCGAAAGCCGGGGACAGCATCGGTTTGAAAGTGAGTGAGAAAGTCAGGCGGGGTGATAAAGTCTTCAAGGTACTGGAAGATTGACCGGTTATTTCAGAATAAAATCCTTTAACTCTTTATAGCCTAAAAACCCTTTTTCGCAGGCGATTTTCATAGTGCTTGAATAGGGAACCCGCTCAAACAGCGGGTCTGTTCCCTGAGTTGTATCTCCATCCTTTACGACCCTCAGCGTATCCCCCAAAATCCAAACTGGTTTATTCATTCTCTCCGCATACCCGGCCAAAGAACCTGAGCCACGCTTGTTGATAAAAAATCCCTCCCCCAGCAGATCGCAGCCAAGGAGCACAACGTCAGCTTCTTTTATTCGTTTATGTACTGAATTATCTTCTATTATCTCAACAGCTAATCCATTCTTTTTCAGAATACTAGCAAAGAGTTCTCCTTCATGAGCTGGTGCGGATCTCATGCAGAGAATTTTTAAGTCCTTCCCTGAATCGTGTGCATACCGTATGGCACTTTCTACCATAGTTGAATTACTGATGGTTAACACGGTTCCTGAGGCGGGCAAATGATTTCCGCCAATTCGAGCAATCGCCTGCTGGTTTTCATCTATGGATGACAAAAGGTCATTGAGTATGTTTTGCAGGATTGTTGGTTCCTGTACAGTTTGAACCGTATTCCATAAATTGTAAAAAACTCCCATTGCGTTAAATTGGTTTTTTAACTGTTTCGCTTCGTTGATGACTTGCTGTACTGCTGTTTCATCCGGGTAAGAGAGGAATAATTGAAGAGAATCTCTGAAAATGGATGTTGCTCCCCGGGTATTGTCTGACAATAGCTGATGTATTGCGGGCATGCAGGAATTTACCCGTGTTCATTGGAAATTATTCAGGAATAAATTCTGTGTCCTGGATCACACCCCGTTTGACATTTACGTGCAATCTTATTAACATTATGGGTAGCTTTATTGAATGAATGAACCTATTTGATCATATTATCCCGCATACTGCACATATATATGCATCAAGAACATCCAAAATTCATAAGGGAAGATCCTTTATGAACATCCGAATATTTGCCATTTCCGCCATACTCTTGTCGGGACTGTTTTCGTGGGGAATAGCCCAGGATCCTTTTTACCTTGAGGATTTAAATCCAAGTTCAGAAACCTATGGACAACTTGTTAGCCCTGCTGACTTTTTAGGTGATATCTGCATTGTCTTTTTTGGGCATGAATCCTGAGGGTCGTGCAGAAGCCGGTTCGGCTTCCTGAACAGCATTTATCTTGATTTGGTCTCCCAGGACATTTTGGATGTCCATGTCATCGGTGTTGGCAAGGACCAGTACAATGAATATCTCGATCAAATGGTTGAGGGGCGAATACTTCCATGGACGGAAGATTCACAGAGTGAGGGATATCCTGTTTGGACAGATTGGGAAGCCGGCCAGAGAGATGTATATTTTTTAAACAGGAACAGTATCGTTGATACCACCTTTAATATCACTCCCTATGATCCTGGAAATCCGGATGATTACACCTACATTATGAACCTGATCCTGGAGTTGAGAAATGAAACGGGTCCAACAGATATTACTGTTTCGTATAACATAGGCTGGAACATGGTGGGCCTACCATTAGAGGTAGAAGATGCTTCATACGGCACGCTGTTTTCCGATGCTGTTGATGGGACGCTTTACGGATATGAGGGCACATACTATGGCTCTGATGTGCTTGAAATGGGGAATGGCTACTGGCTGGTATTTACCAATGACGGTTCTGCTGACATCAGCGGAGAAGCAATTACCAGCCTCACAATTAGTTTATCTGAGGGCTGGAACTTGATTACAGGCATATCATCTCCAGTTCCTGTGGAATCAATTAGTGATCCCGGCAGCATTATCGTATCGGGAACTATTTACGGCTATGGCGGCACTTACTACAATACTGATGCTATTGAGCCCGGGAAAGGCTACTGGGTTAATGCTTTTGCAGATGGAGAGATAACATTGTCTTCCACAGCTCTTGCCACAAAGACAGTAGAACCGGTAAACCATCTTGAAGGTTCAAATACTCTTGAACTCTCTAATGGAATTCACTCATCTACACTCTACTTCGGCAAGGATGTGGCTGAAGAACATAGAAACAGCTACAGTTTGCCTCCCACATTCCCGCACATGGCATTTGACGCCCGCTTTGCAGGAAACATGAGCTACACCAAGGATATGGGTGAAATAAGTATAATAAACACGAATTCAAGACTTACTCTTAACTATTCAGTGAACCTTGATCCTGGAGAGCACCTGGAATGGGTTTTTACGACAAACAGTGGAAAAGAGCATATCCTCAACGGAACAGGAGAGATTACTCTGCCCCCAGAAACAAAAGGGATGAGCCTTGAAAAGAGAGCTATTTTTCCTGATGTATATGCACTGCATCAAAACTATCCTAATCCATTCAATCCTGTGACAAAAATCACATATCAATTACCTAAAGAATCGTATGTTGTGATTACCATATACAACCTGGCAGGTCAGAAAGTTACCACTTTGGTTGACGGTAGAAGATCTGGTGGTTTTCATGCAGTGGGCTGGTATGGGAAGAAAAGTAATGGTGAATCAGTTGTGAGTGGATTATATTTTTTCCGAATAGAAACAGAAAATTTTTCTAAAACATTAAAAATGTTGTTATTAAAATAATCACTTGAAGAAATTTACATAATGAAGGTTATAATGAAGCGAATCCTGACACCAGTGTTTATATCGATCCTGCTGGTAAGTATAAACCTTTTTGGAAACGAAAATACACAGTCTGAAACAATTGATTATGATATCAAATTAATATTGTCAGGAAGAGATTTTGACTGGCCGGATTGGCAGATGTTTCAAGGTGACAGGGATATAACCGATTTACTCAATATGGCGACTACGGCTCCGATACCGGACGGAACCATGTATTTACATGCTGATATACCTGATAGCATTCTTGATGCGGGTCCGGTGGCTGCAACCATTTTCTACGGCTATGGGGCAAGCTGGGGTTTCAGTGATGCCTATTTCTTGGGTACAACTGGTTATGAGAATACTTTTGAGGCATCTGTACCTACTCCAGGGAGCGGTCAATTTGATATCGGTGTGCAGGCAACGTTAACGTATGAAGGTGTTGAGGCAACGGTTTCCCAGGGACCCTATAATTCAGCCAATTCAGATCCTGCCCCATATTATCTTTCGGTTGGTGACGAGCCATCAGGCGATCAGGATGGAGGTTCCAATTTTGATATTGTGGATGTTGGTATCAGTTTTACTGATGAGATGGTGTTTGTGAAATTAACCAATGCCGGCGGCGGGTTTCCCGTAGGTGGTTTTTTTGGCCCCTGGAATATATATTCTGTAGGTTTCTTAAACCCGGAGGATGAAGATCAAACCCTCTTTGGATTGGCCTATTGCGATGGTGGCTTTGGGCTGTTTTACCCTGGAATTTGGAAATTTCAGGTAGGATCTGATCTTCCTGTACAAATTGGGGAGATAAACTACTCAATTAGTGGAAATAATTTATATATGTCTGCCTATTGGAACGATATTTTTTCTGATCCAGATTTTGGTTCGTGGCCGAATGAGTTCGAAATCTTAGGAATGGCTGGGATTACAATAGAAGCAAGTTTAACTGAACAGGTTTTTGCGGATCAGACACCACCAGCTATTTTCAATCCTAGTATTCAGTCATTTACTATTGGAGAAAACACTCCTCCATCCCTTTCTAATCACGGTTTTGAGATCACAGGTGATTCAGAGGGATTATATGATGTGGCATTCTATTGCAGTTACCTGGATGAGGATAATCATTTTCCACTTTTGTCTCAGCTTTCAGTTGATGGTGAGATTATCGAAACAATGAGCAGTGCTGATCATAATTATGCTGATAGTTCCATTTTTTCAGTACAGACTGCGCTGGCACCTGGGAACCATACTTATGAAATGTCATTTTCGGATGGCATGAGTGATATAGGTACAGGGGAGATCTCTTTTGTCGTTGGTTCTACAGAAGAAACGGAATATGCTTTTACCAATTTACCAGGTTGGAATATGGTAGGGTTATCCGTAGGTGTTGAAGATGAAAATGTATCAATAATTTTTCCTGAAGCCATAGATGGAACATTATACTCCTTCGACGGGTCTTATGTTCTGGAAGAAAACCTTGTAAATGGTCAGGGATACTGGCTGAGATTTGATAATGCTGGAAGTACCACTATCAGTGGCACTCCAATCAATGAACTCACCATCACTTTAAGTGAAGGGTGGAATATGATCTCAGGAATTTCCACCCCGGTGAGCGTTGATGTTATTATTGATCCTTCCGGATTGATCATTCCAGGAACGGTCTATGGTTTTAATGGATCGTATTTCTCAGAATCAACAATTGAAACGGGATATGGCTATTGGCTCAGAAGCGGAGGCGACGGAGAAATTACACTTTCTGAATCTGGAAATTCACGAAAGATGGTTAGGGTATACCTGCCTGAAAGTGCAAACACCCTGCGCGTAAACGGTCAAACACTTTATTTTGGTGTAGATATCCCACATCATGATCGGTTAAGCTACAGCTTACCTCCAAAGCCGCCGGCAGGCGCCTTTGATATGCGTTTCGAAGGGGATTGGAAATACACAGGGGAATCTGGTACAATGGAACTCATGGCGAACAGTGATTATGTGAACATGGAATATGTTATCCATGATGATGAAATTTGGGAATTATCAGATTCCAAAAACAGCTCCATCTACAATTTAACCGGTTCCGGCACATTGATTATTTCAGGAAACAGTACTGAGTTTTCTCTTAGAAAAGCATCATCCCTGCCTAGTCAATATTCGCTTTCACAAAATTATCCCAATCCGTTCAATCCTGTGACATTCATCACATACACAGTCCTTGAAATGTCGTATATTGAGATCTTAATTTATAATCTGGCAGGACAAGCAATAAATGAGCTTGTCTCAGAAATGAAGGCGTCTGGACAGTATAGTATTTCCTGGGATGGGACAGATAATCTGGGTAACCCCGTTGCAAGCGGTGTCTATTTTTATACGTTTCATGGAAATAGATTTTCAGATATGAAGAAAATGATTCTCATGAAGTAATTATAAGTAAACAGGTATAAAACAAATGATAATAACATCCAAATATTCACTGCGGATATTTCTTTTATTTTTCACGTTAGCTGTCGGGATAGGACAGGTCAGCCAGGAAGGAACACCCTACAGTTTTGATCATAAACTCAGTGGGGCTGTACCCGTGATGCGAATGCCCGAAGTAGATGTGGAGGCCCTGCTCCTGGAAGATGAGAATCGCCCGTCTGGCACCCCTTTCCGCTATGGGGCGACGCTTCCACTCAACCTTTCGCTGGACAACCCCGACGTATGGGAAACATTACCAAACGGAGATAAATTATGGCGGATGCAGATTGAAAGCGCTGGTGCTTTTGCAATCAGCCTCGTGTTTAATCGATTTTTTCTTCCGCCGAAAAGCACTTTTTTTGTATATAGCCCCGATAGAAAAACGGTGTATGGAGCATATACAGAATTGAATAATAATCCGGACAATATTTTTGCCACTCCACTTATTCCAGGGGATAAAATCATCCTTGAAATAGTCACTTCTCCCAATGGAGAGCAACTAGAGCTTTCTCAGGCTGAATTGATTCATGATTATCGTGATATCTTAAACTTTTTTGAAACAGCCAGGGATAGGAGCTGTGGTGAAAATGTTGCTTGCCCGGATGCCGATCCTTATGAAGAACAGATCGATGCAACTGCCTGGCTGCTTATGGGAAGTTGGCTGTGCTCTGGTGCAATGATAAATAATGCTAATTATGACCTGACGCCCTATTTTCTTACTGCCTGGCATTGTGTGGATGACTTGAGTCCAGGGATATTTAAATTCTATTTTAATTATGAAACACCTGGATGCAGCGGCAACAACGCTTCATATGGTTCCTATGCCTACGGTTCAATCCTGCGTGCAAGCTCAGATGCTAATACGTATCCAATGGATCCGGATTTTGCACTTCTTGAAATAACCGGAAATGTTTATGAGTCCTGGAATGTGTTTTACTCTGGTTGGAACAGGAGTTATGCTGCACCACTGATTTCCTGTGGGGTCCATCATCCTGGGGGTGATCCCAAAAAGATTAATTATGATGATGATTATGCTGGTAACTCTGGAGGTATTAATTGGCAGGATGTCGGATATTCCCCTCCAGGTTCACATTGGAGCGTTGCCTGGGATGAGGGAGGAACGGAGGGAGGTTCTTCTGGCTCGTCAGTATTTGATAATGATGGAAGAATAGTTGGCCAGCTCAGCGGCGGAGGTGGAGCGTGTGTAACTGGTGATAATACATATTACGGAAAGTTTAGCCGATCCTGGGATAATGGAAGCAGTTCTTCTACAAGATTGAAAGACTGGCTGGATCCAGATAATACTGGTGTTTCAAGCATTGATGGCACCTATGACGGGGCTCCTGCAAATCCAGAGATCACGGTGACATCACCCAACGGTGGGGAAGATTGGGAAATAGGTTCAACAAATCTCATCACATGGTCAAGTACAAATGCAGGGAATTATGTAAAAATTGAGTTGTTTCTCAGCGGAAGTTTTTATGCAACCATTGCACCTAGCACCTACAATGGTGGATATTATAACTGGTCCATTCCGGCGGGGCTTGACCCGGGATCAAATTATAAAGTAAAAATAATGGACACAAGCGATCCATCAACGTATGACGACAGTGACAGTTATTTTACTTTATCCGGGGATATAGCAATCACTGTTGATTATATATCCGGCTGGAATATGGTCGGGCTTCCTCTTGTTGTTGAAGATGCAAATGTATCAACTGTTTTTCCTGAAGCTATAGGTGGGACTTTATACTCTTTTAATGAGGGGTACACACTTGATAGTACACTGTGGCAGGGAGAGGGTTATTGGCTGAGATTCAACAATATTGGGAGTGCCACCATTTATGGAATTCCAATAACTGAACTTACTATCAGTTTAAATGAAGGATGGAACCTGATCTCCGGAATTTCCTCAACCATTGGATTGGAAAATATCATTGATCCTTCTGGAATAATTGTGGAAGGCACTCTCTATGGTTATAATGGTACATACATAAGTCCTGAAAATCTTGTGGCAGGAGAAGGCTATTGGCTCCGGACCAATGCTGCCGGGGATATAACTTTAACCAGCACACGGCAATCAGCAAAGGCCATACCGTTTTTGAATCACCTGGAAGGTTCCAACATTTTAGAATTTACTAACGGCATTCATTCAGCCGCGCTTTACTTTGGCAAGGATGTACCAGAAGGAGAGGAGCTGAGCTACAGTTTACCTCCTGTATTCCCGCAAATGGCATTTGATGCCCGTTTTACTGATGACATGAAGTACACCCTGGATACAGGTGAGATCAGTGTGATAAACACACATTCAACCCTTACGGTGCACTATGCAGTGAACATGATAGCAGGAGATGGTAAAGAGTGGGTTCTTACCACCGAAAATGGAGAGGAACATATTATAGAAGGGACAGGGACGATAACCTTCACCGGAGATATAAATGGAATGACCTTGTCACAAAAGGTCGGTGTTATTCCTGATGTGTATACACTCCACCAGAATTATCCAAATCCGTTTAATCCTGTGACAACACTCAGGTATGATCTTCCAGACGAAAATCATATAACATTAACAATATATGATCTTAACGGAAAAGAGATAAACCAATTAGTGAATACAAATCAGCCTGCAGGGCACAAGTCAGTTCAATGGAATGCTACTGACATGCATGGCAAGCCAGTAAGTGCAGGAGTCTACCTTTACCAGATTCGTGCTGGTGAGTTTGTGCAGACAAGGAAGATGGTGCTGTTGAAGTAAATTATTTGAGTAAATGGATGGCTTCACACACATCAAATTACAGTTAATCTTCTATAGGTTTAAAGCCCGTGTTCTCAAGTGAATACGGGCTTTTTTTTATACATTGATGAATAAGTATAAACTTATCATTCAGGGGGAAACAGGGATCTTTACAGGGTTTTTTAAAAGTCCTGGTATATTTTTCCCCTCAAAACTGAATGTGATAATTACAAAAGGGGATACCGGTTTATTTCTTGATAAAGTAATTTATGACACAGAGGAGATCGCTAATCTTGAGGGGACCAATGTGGAATTCCATTATTTGTTACATAATGAAATTCTTGTGAGTTTAATGCAGTCAGGCCTTGAAGCAAGAAAGGGAAAAGGGACCAGAAGCCCGGTGAGCTTGGATGTGAAAAAAGAAATAATGAAAACGAGCTTGGATGTCTTTTTTGAAAATAAACACTGAGATAACTCGTATATTTGGATCAGAGAATATTATATGATGGGAAAAATTTGGTTTATCTTATCCCTGGTTGTTGTGATCGGGTATATCCTTTACAGGAAAAAACTAAAACAAATGAAGGACTGATGTTTTAACGCATTGCTGCCGTTAACCATTTTCTTTTTTCCAGCTCATACATATTTGAATTGTAATTTAATCCAGGGACTCCACATATTATGTGTGGACTAATTAAAATATTTTACAGTAAAATGCACATGCTTGTGAATAAGAATTTCATTGGATATCCCTCCCATATTCAGCCTATTTGTTGAATAGGTTCGCATAATCAGTAATCTTTTGATCCAATATTTAGTCGTTTATGTATGATTTAATTTTTAACGATCAGAATCTTGGTGACACCGGTTCACCAAAATATTTTGATTCATCTGAGCATTTAGTTCCCATTTCAGCAATGGACAAAAGGGTGGTAAAACCGTCCGGCATGTTTACTATAAAACTGGAGCTTGGAGAATTTGTGCAAGAGCATCCAGACAGGAATGTATATGATGCTTCCCAGGGAGATGGGGGTTTCAGCCTGGGTGGCATTCCCCCTGAGGAACTTACAGAGGCGCTGTTAAGGTATCTTCCTCAAAGTCGATCAACTAAATATGGCAATCCAATCGGCCGTGAAGATGTTCGTGAAGCGGTTTTCCATAATTACTATGGTTTTGATGCCCATACAGGCCTTACCCCAGATAACATTATTTTTGGTGATGGGGGCAGGGATATGCTTCAAAAATGGTACCAGCTGATTGTAAGCAATGCGAATCGTTGTGGGGATATTGTACTTGTTTCTGCCGCTCCATGGGGATCGTATGCGCAGGGGACGTATATCAATGGCATCAATACACTCATGGCACCCGGTACTCCGGAGAACGGATTTAAGTTTACCGTTGAAGCGATAGATGTGTCTCTGGAATTTGCTTTAGCAGACAATCGAAGAATTTCAGGCATTATTTTCACCAGTCCGGATAATCCAACGGGGAATTATTCCAGTTATGATGAATTAATCAATTTGATTGAATACAGCGTTGAAAAAGGGATTACACATATTCTTGTTGATCTCATCTATCAGGTGGTTACGGATCCGGAAGTTGGATGTTACGATGTTAACAAATTATATAATGCCCTCTCAAAGGAAGCAAAACAATCAGTTATATTTATGGATGGACTGACTAAAGCTTCAGGAGGTTCTAATCTTCGCAATGCTCATATGGTCGTTGGAAATGACCATTGGGTTCATTTGTTAAAAGGATTGGCAACCCATACGGTTCTCCCCAATGCTTTGGGAGAGGCTGCAGCTCTTGAAATTTATGGGCAAGAGAATCCAACAGACCATCCCTGGGTAAAACGCGTCACGGACCCAACAGCACAAAGCCGGGCATTTGTCCGTGAACGGTTCCAGAAGCTGGGATATAAATTTATTTGTGACCAGGGTTATTACGCCTTTATCAATATTTGGCCTTATTTAAGGAAAGCAATTCCGGAAGGAATAACAATTGCTGATGGTCAGGGTGGCCAGAAAAACCGGATTGATACAGCCGAAGATTTAAAAACCTATTTAACCACCAAATGCGGTGTAGCAATCATACATGGTACTGTATTTAAACAGCCTCATTTTATTCGTTTTTCATATGCTAATGATCCTGTATATACTGAAGGCGCAATTCAACGATTGCATGATAGTGTAACAGCCCTTGAATAATTTTTCCAGTTTTAATATTTCTTTTTCAGTAAATTCAATAAAATGAACACACTGTTCTTCTACTTTTTTTTAGCATTAGGCGTTTCATTCCTCTGTTCTCTTTTAGAATCAATAATATTATCTATTACCCATTCCCATGTAGCTGTTCTTGCAAAGACAGGCAGCCAGGCCGGTCGTTTATTGGAGAATATGAAAGAAAATATCAACAAACCGTTGGCTGCTATTCTCACTGTGAACACAGTGGCAAATGTTGTTGGTGCTGCCGGTGTGGGAGCCCAGGCAATGAAGCTGTTTGGAAGTGAATGGGTTGCCATCCTTTCTGGACTCTTAACTTTATGTATCCTTATTTTTTCAGAGATTATCCCTAAAACTCTTGGGACAGTCTATTGGAGATCTCTTGCAGGTCCGGCTGTGTACATGATAACAGGGCTTATTTATATGACATATCCATTTGTTTTTCTCTCCAATTATTTTTCCAAGATCTTCACTTCGGCAAATCATCAACAGAAAGTATCAAGGCAGGAAGTGGTTGCAATGGCAGAGATGGGCGAAGATGAGGGATCCATCAGGGAGAAAGAAAGTGATATAATAGAAAACCTGTTAAACTTAAACGATGTTGTTGCTGAGGATGTGATGACGCCGCGATCTGTTGTTTTTGCGCTTCAAAAAGACAGCACGGTGGGTGATGTGGTAGAAGAACATACGCCAATTGCTTTTTCGCGGATTCCTATTTTTGATAAAGACATGGATGATATTCTTGGTTTTGTTCACAGATATGATTTAGTGAATAAGCAGGCGGAAGATCAGTTTCATATTAAAATGAAGGATATTTCAGAACCAATTCATACGGTTAAGCAGGAGGATTCTATCGCATCAATTTTGGATGAATTTGTTCGGCGACGCCAGCAAATATTTATGGTTATTGACGAGTTCGGGACAACAACAGGGCTTATTACATTGGAAGATGCTATTGAAACATTGCTTGGAGTTGAAATTGTAGATGAGCATGACTCAGTGGTTGATATGCGAAAATTAGCAACTGAAAAATTTCGCAGAAAACGATGGCAAAGGAAAGAGAGTTAAGTTTTATGAATTTCACCAAAAATGGAATGCTGTTAATACTCTTTATTTTCCTGAAGGCATATTTTTAGTTTTAAAACCCTCTCATATTAGCTGCAATGAAGCGGGCATTTGTTTGTTTATTTAGTTTTGTATTTATTTTTTCTGCATCAGATCGCAGGACACAGTACTTCCTTACCGAACATGATTTTTTATCTAACAATCCGTCATCTAAGATGGCAGTTACAGGACAAAGTTATTATCGGGCTGAATATGATTCCAATGATCGGGTAATAACAAAATCTACGGTTGATGAAAGAAAAAAAGTACTGACGGTAGAAGTATATAATTATGATGATTCAACGGGGGTCCTTCGTGAAAAAAATATATTCAATGAAAACAGAAAACTGCTCAGCAGAACTGTATTTCAACAGGAGGAAAACTCCCTCAAGTTTTTACAATATCTTTACAATATGGATTCTGTAGAAGATTTTGGGGGTAGATACACTCATACAATATTTCAGGATGATAAGAAACCCAAAGTCCATGAATTTTTTGATGTGAATGGGTACAATTACGGGGAAATAGAATTATTCTATGATTCATTAGGGAGAATATCTTCCCAGGTGTGGATTCAAATGCCCTCAGAACGGGTAATCAGAAGATGGAAATATGTTCCGATCCAGGAAACAGATATAACCCGGATTATGGAATATGATTCACTGGGAGCACTTATAATCGATGTAAAACTGGATAGTCAGGGAAGAGAGGAGATACTTACCTTTACAGCGCCTGAAGATTTCAGTTTTGTGGATCATACCAGGACTTCTTTTATAATGGAAGACAATCTGGAAAACGGAGAAATTATTTGGATTGAAGTGGATACCGTAGAGAACAGGATAGATTCTACGAGGATCCGTCATCTTGATGGCGAAATGTTATCACCTGGTGCCTACAATATATTGCCACCGTCTCCTTTAATTGATGGTCATGTTTATCACATTATGTTTCGTGGAACAACAAAGCACGGGAACGTAGCTATTCAGAAGATGATCCGGGAAGTAACATATGACATCTCTGCTCCTGAGATAACGTTACTGATGGACTCAAGAATATCCCGGCCGGAAGTTGCTTATGACACAAGTGAACCTCTTAAATCAGCAATTTTTAACTGGTTGCCTGGTTTTCCCAATGATAGCATTGCTTCCATCGAGGTCCAGTTTTCAGAAAAGGATTTAAAGAAGGCAAATAAAGGAAAATTTATTCTAGAGAGTAATCCGGATTTAGTTGATAGCGTACAATATGATGTATCCATGATCGGAATTGATAGAGCGGGGAATATGAGTAAAACAGCAGTCGCATTGAGAATTCAATATGATAAGACTCCTCCCATTAAGGTCTTGAGCCCACAGGCAGGAGAATATGTTAATAATATGAATTTACATTTCTCTCTTAATGAGGATTTGAATAAAGGGACGTTTACAATTGCACGTTCTGAGGAATCCAATCATCCTCAAGTGCTTTCAGTAGTGAACATCCCGGATACGTTATTAAAAATAGGTGAGCATAGCTTTGATTTGGAGGAATCTTATTCATTCGTTGATGGAATGGTTTATAGTTTAACTATTTTTTGCAAAGATAAATATGGTTATGATTCCAATAGGGAAACAATTGATTCTCTTCATTTTGATGTGACCCCACCTGTTTTTTTCTTAGTAGATCCATTGAACGATTCATATATAAACCATAATGGATTTACATATTCAACAGATGAACCATTGAGCCTGGCAAAACTTAAATGGGAAAATATTGGTATGATTCAAGATTCTTTTGCTCCCCATGAATTTGATCTAAACCTGGCAGAATTATTTCCGGGAGATTCAGTTCAAATTTCTTTTGAGGATTCACTTACATTAGTTGACAGCGCTCAATATCGGTTAACCGTTATTGGATTTGATTTAGCAGGAAATCAGAGCGATACCATATTCATCGAACCCATTACTCATGATATTTCTCCTCCAATTATTTCCGAAGTTAATCCTCCAAATAATTCTTTTGTAAATTCGGTTGATATATCACTATCCATTAGCGAAGATCTTAAGCTTGGTAGTGCTGTATTTTTTCAAGTTGATGGGAGAACAGATTTATTATCCCCTCACTCACTTCAATTCTCAGGAGAAATGTTGCACATTGGTCCACATGACAGCCTCGATTTCAGTCACTATAACTTATTAAGTGACAGCAGTATTTATGATATTGAAATATCTGGACAGGATTTAGCTGGAAACAATGCCAAAGTATATAAAATTACAAATGTTACTTATGATATTTCGGATCCAATCATTTCTGAGGTGTATCCACCTGGAAATTCATTTATAAACAAAGACAGTTTAGCTTTTGTACTAAGTGAGGATATACAATACGGGTGGTATAAACTGATAAATGAAAAGGAAGAAACGGTCGAAACTTCAATATTCGAGAAGGACCAGCTTAAAGGATCCCTTCATTTTGGAACATTTTCTTTAGATGAAAGCGAGGTAGACGGAATTGTGAATACCTTAACCTTCAATTTGTTGGATTTTGCCGGGAATCAATCCGAAACATCATTTGACAGTATTACTTTTGATTTTACCCCTCCACAAATACAATTATTTATTGATTCTTATATTAATAAACCGAAAATAAAATTTGAAACTAGTGAATACCTCCAATCAGGGACAATGGTTTGGCTTCCCGGTTGGAATATTGATATTATCGATACAGTGTCCATTCAATTCACCAAAGTTGATTTTGATTCTTCCGGAAAAACTGAATTTATTCCCATGGAGATGCAGAAAATAGAAAATGGTGGTTTGAAAGATAGCATAATATATACGGTTTCATTTGAGGGGATAGACAGAGCAGGAAATGTGAATGATCCTGTACAAATCTCTGATATTCATTTTGATATAACAAATCCTGTTATCACAATTGCCCCACCCGAAAAAAATATTTATCTTGCACATATAGAAATAAATTACACGCCCAACGAGGAACTTTCTTCCTGTACAATCGAAATATTATCTAATGAAAAAGAATCCCTTCATAATTTTGATGTAGAAAAAACCCTCTTAAATGCTAAGGAAAATACTATTGATATAGTCCCATTTTATGAGTTTGAGGATGTGCAAAATTATTATATCAACATCTCCGGGATTGACCTTGCTGGAAATAGTTCAAAAATTGCATCAGTTTCGGGAATTTATTTTGACGATGTCCCTACAGAAGTGGTAATAATTTATCCTGTAGAAGGTGGATTTATTAATAATAGGGAAGTAGGTTATTTTTTGAATGAGCCCCTCATGTCTGGAGATTTTTTCTGGGAACAAACAGGAGGTCCTCCGGACTACTCAGCACCCCATCAAGTTTCTCTTGTAAATGAAGAATTAACTAAAGGTGAAAAGCCCTATATCACCCTGACCAATTCACCTGTTCTCAGGGACAGTGCGATTTATAAAGTAAGATTTGCCGGTGTGAACATGGCTGGCAGTGGTTTGGATTCAATCATCGTTCCAAATGTAACTTTTGACGTTACATTGCCTCAGTTCTACGATGTGCTGCCAAAAGACAGTACCACGTTTAATTCTTCATTGTTCTATCATGTGAGTGAAGATTTAAAAAGTGGCACAGTTTCTTGGTTTATTCCTGAGACGGATTCTGCTCTGATATTTTCGTTTGATTTGCAAACAGAAGAATTAAGTAAGGGTGCGCATGAAATCGTTGTTTCTGAAAGGTTTCAGGGAATTGAAGAAGGCAAAAGTTATTTGGTAGAATTTACAGGGGTTGATCTTGCCGAAAATGAGTCGATACCATTTACGATCTCAAATATAGTTTATGATATTACTTCTCCCGTATTCACCAATATCATTCCTTCAACGGGATCCTATTTTAATTCACCGGATATTTCATACGAAATCAATGAAGATTTACACTCCGGTTCATTTAGCTGGGATTATGGCTGGAGAAAAGAATTTAAATATGATTTTGAACTGGATGAATTGGGGAATGGTGGTCACGTATTAAAGAGTGTATTGCCTCAAGATGTGTTAGATGAGGATAGAGATAATAATCTCATTATCATTGGTACAGATTTAGCAGGAAATTCTTCTCATATGGAATTAAGCAATGTTGTGTATGATATTACCCCGCCAGAATTAATTATCAAATATCCCGAAACGAATGATATCCTGAATACATTTGAATTTGCCTTTACAATTTCAGAAGTTTTAAAAGATGGCCGATTTATTTGCACGCAAACGGCAGGTACGTTTGATGAGAAGTCTCCAAGGTTGATTCAATTGTCAGGATATGAACTGGAGAAAAGCCAGAAGTCAAAAAAACCTCCTTTGAACAAAACTATATTGAACAATGGTTCGGTATATGAAATACAGTTTAAAGGAGTGGATTTTGCTGACAATTTCGCACAACCTTTTGTGGTGAGTAATGTATTATTTGACAATGAAAACCCGGGAATAATCATCTTAGCTCCCGCTAACAATGAGATAGTGTATGGTGCCAGCATAAGTTATTCTCTTTCTGAAAATCTTAAGGAAGGCAAAATTATATGGAAGAAAAAAAAGGGAAAATTTTCTTTAATGGGTTTGATACTCTCATTGTTTAGTTTTCTTTCTTCCGATTCAAAAGAGATTGATATGGTAGAAAAGGAATTGACCAAGGGAGATCACAAAAAAATAGTTCCTTACAATCAAACTGAATTAAAAACTGGAGAAATTTATTCTCTTACAATTCAAGGGGTTGACATGGGAGGAAATATTGGAAATTCTGCTATCATCCAAGAGATACAAGTAATGAATTCTTCTAAATAAAAAAGATAAAATATTACTGGTGATCAATTTGAATTATTTCATTTTTCTTTGGTTTTATATTATTGTATTAACTTGTCCTTTATAGGAATTGGAGTTCATTAGGATAAAAGGTAAATTCGCCGGAAAATTTTAGGAGAAATCATGGCAAAAAAACAGTTGAGCTTTGCTGAAAAAGCAGCGAAAAAGAAGAAAAAAGGATTTAAGTCTGTAAAATTCATTAAGAGTTTCCGTTCGGAAAAAACAGGGCATTGGCGTTTCAAAGAACGGATTTTGAATCTAATTGGGGGTGAATCTATTGATGCAGCTCTTGAGCGGCAGGAAAAAGAAGTCCATACTTTGGATATTGAAATGCCGGTAGCTGAAACAGAAACGGCTGAGGTGGAAACGACTTCTCAAGAAGAAGCTGTCGCTGAAGAAGTTCAAGATGCAGAAGCTGCACCGGTAGAGGAAGAAGCTCAAGCAGAGCCTGAAGCTGAAGAAGTACAACCAGAGCAAGACACCCAGGCGGAGGAAACGGAACCAGCTGAAGTGGAAGAGGAAAGTTCAGACCCAGAGCCTGAGGGAGAAGCTGAAGCGCCAGTTGATGAGGAAGAAGAAGTTCAGGAAGAAGCTGTTACTGAGGGGGAACAGGAAGTCCATATGGAAGAAAATTCCAGTACCGATGGAAAAACTGACGGTGGAGAACAGAAAAAAGAACCTCCAAAATCTGCTGAACAAGAAACTGACTAATTTTTATTTACTTAATTGGAGGGGTGGCAGAGCGGCTGAATGCACCGGTCTTGAAAACCGGCAAGGGTTTATGCCCTTCGGGGGTTCAAATCCCTCCCCCTCCGCTTTGTAATCTGAAAAAATTACCTGGAGAGGTGTCCGAGTGGCTTAAGGAGCACGCTTGGAAAGCGTGTGTGCGTTCACGCGTACCGCGGGTTCGAATCCCGCCCTCTCCGCTGTTTGATTGGGAGTAACCTCTTTGGAAGGAGGGCTTTTGAATTTGTTTGGAGTAAGTGTGTACTGCAAATTGATCCTATACCCCCCTGGGGGCAAATTGAGAACGTGAAAAGGAGATGGTTATGAAGAGATTTTTATTTTTTGCACTTTTTCTATCTGTTATTTTTGGACAGCAAAGAGCAACAACTGATGATGAGGAAATAGTAATTCTAAATGAAGATGGCACTTGGCAATACCAAACGGGTGAAGCAGGAAAGAAAAAAGATGAAGGAACTGTCAAGGATGAGAAAGAAAATGGGATATGGATTACTTTGCATGAGAATGGACAGAAGAACAGTGAAGGTGCTTACAGGGGTGGGAAAAAAGATGGAAAATGGACTGAATGGTACACGACTGGGGAGAAGAAAAGCGAAGGAAATTACACGGATGGGAAAAAAGATGGAAAATGGACTGAATGGTATAAGAATGGGCAGAAATCTGAAGGAACGTACACGGATGGGAAAAAAGATGGAAAATGGACTTATTGGGAGTTGTATGACAATGGACTGAAATTTAAAGAAGAACTTTACAATGATGGGAAAGGAGATTTGACATGGATTTCTTTGTATGTGACTGGACAGAAGAAAAATGGAGGGATTTTTAAGGATGGAAAAAAAGATGGAGAATGGACTGTATGGTATACGACTGGGGAGAAAAAAAGTGGAGGAACTTATAGGGATGGAAAAAAAGAAGGACCATGGACTGAATGGTATAAGAGTGGACAGAAGAAAAGTGGAGGAGATTACACGGATGGTGTAAAAAATGGGATATGGATTTCTTTGTATGAGGCTGGGGAGAAAAAAAGTGAGGAAATTTATACGGATGGAGAAGAAGATGGGAAATGGACTTTTTGGTCTCCAAATGGGAAAGAAAGTTCGGAACTTTCTTTCAAAAGTGGAAGAAAATGGGATGGGATATATACTAAATGGTATCCTAATGGACAGAAGTGGTCGGAAAGAACTTACACGGATGGTAATACAGTTGGTTTAGGAACTATATGGTATGAGACTGGACAGAAGATGGAAGAAGGGATTTATGAGGATGGAGGGAAAGATAGTTTATGGACTTTTTGGTTTGTGAATGGAAAGAAGAAGTCGGAAAGAACTTACAAGGATGGGAAAGTACACGGAAAGATGACTTTATGGTATGAGACTGGTCAGAAAATGATAGAGGGAAATTTTAAAGATGAGAAGGAAGAAGGAATATTTACTCGATGGTATGAAAATGGGAAGAAACAAAGCAAAGGAATGTACAGGAATGGAGAGCAGGAAGGAGAATGGACTTACTACAATAAAGATGGAAGAATTAAAGAAGTAAAAGACTACTTAAGAGTAATCAAAGAATACTAATCAATAATCACTGAATTATTTGATGAAATCAAATGGAGTATGAAATTTAGACTAAGGACAAATGAAATGAAAAAGTTATTTATTTTATTTACATTTATTTTATTCGTTATTTCCTGTGGTAAAGACAAAGATAACATTAAAGATGGTTATTTTAGCTACCCCTACGAGAATGGACAGACAAAGATAGAAGGAAATCATAAAAATGGAAAGAAAGACGGTAAATGGAATATCTATTACGAAAATGGACAGATAGAATATAATATACACTACAAAAACGGAAAAAAGAATGGTAAATGGGTTTGGTATTACGAAAACGGGCAGATAAAAATGAAGGGAAACCACAAAAATGGAAAGAAAGATAGTAAATGGACTATCTATTACGAAAATGGACAGATAGAACATGATATATACTACAAAGATGGAAGCAAAGATGGTAAATGGACTTACTATAATGAAGATGGAACGATAAAAGAAGTAAAAGAGTACTAACCAACAATTACAAATTGATTCCTCTTGGTAAATTGAAGAGATGAATGAATTGCTTAAAAAGTCGATAAAATGGTGGCAAGAAAAACTTGGTATATCTGATTATGGTATTATTTGGATTTCTTTTATTAAAGGTCTGATAATTGGATTATTGATTTATCATTTTTTTATTAGATGAAAAGACTTTTATTTATAGCATTGTTGGTTGTGTTTGGTTGTGAGGATGAAAAGGCAGATTCAAAGTTTGATTTTCCTCTCATAGACCTGAATCCTAATTCTTCAACCTTTGAACAAACCGTTGGTCCTGCTGACTTTTTAGGTGATGTCTGTATTGTCTTTTTTGGGCATGAATCCTGAGGGGGTTGCAGAAGCCGGTTCGGTTTCCTGAACAGCATTTATCTTGATCTGGTCTCCCAGGACATTTTGGATGTCCATGTCCTCGGTGTTGGAAAGGATCAGTACAATGAATATCTCGATCAAATGGTTGACGGACGGATACTGCCCTTGACGGAAGATTCACAGAGTGAGGGTTATCCCGTTTGGACAGATTGGGAAGCCGGCCAGAGGGATGTATTTTTTTTAAATCGAAATGGTATCGTTGATACCACATTTAATATCACTCCCTATGATCCAGACGATCCGGGAGATTATGTGTATATTATGAACTTGATATTGGAACTGCGGATTGATGATATTCCTTCTTCCGGCTTGATGCTGATTGCAAATAAATAATTTTTTATAAATAATACTGAAATCTTATGTCTACAGCCACAATCATACTGGATGAAAAACTGAGGGAGTATCTTTTAAATGTTTCCGTAAAGGAGCCGGAAATCCTCCGGGAACTTCGTGAAGAAACAGCGCAGATGGAATATTCCGCAATGCAGATTTCTCCAGAGCAAGGTGCCTTCATGTCATTTTTAGTTGAGTTAATTCAGGCCAAGCGCACACTTGAAATCGGTGTTTTTACTGGCTACAGTGCACTTGTAGTAGCAATGGCGCTTTCTGAAGATGGAATCGTAACAGCCTGCGATGTGAGTGAAGAATGGGCAAATGTCGGTATGAAATACTGGAAAAAAGCACAAGTAGAAGATAAAATTGATCTCCGAATTGCTCCTGCTTTGAAAACACTTGATCAACTTCTTTCTGAGGGGAAACAAGGAACCTATGATTTTGCTTTTATAGATGCTGATAAAATAGAGTACCAAGGTTATTTTGATAAATCTCTGGAGCTTCTTCGGATTGGAGGATTGATAGCAATTGATAATGTTTTATGGGGAGGGAGCGTAATAGATGATTCCATTCAGGATTCATCTACAAAGGCAATCCGGAATTTCAATGAGAACTTAAGTTCCGATCCAAGAGTTTCCATTTCAATGGTTCCAATTGGGGATGGTTTGACATTAGCGTGTAAGCTATAAAAATGTATCAATCCGTTTTTTTCCTTAAAGAATCAGGAATTTCATTCTGGATGAATGTTTCTATGCTGTTTGATCATACATTAGTGATCAACTAATTTCAGGCTGTTCAATTTTTAATTCTTCATTAGTTTTCAATTAATAGATAAATGAACTCAAAGAACCCCAGAGTCAGATTTGCACCCAGTCCAACAGGGGAACTCCACCTTGGAGGAGCCAGGACAGCCCTGTTTAACTGGTTGTTTGCAAGGCATCATGATGGTCAATTTCTTTTGAGAATTGAAGATACGGACCAGGTACGTTCAAAAGAGGAATTTACTCAACAGATTTGTGATTCTTTAAGCTGGCTTGGCTTGGCCTGGGATGAGGAACCTGTGTTTCAGTCCAGACGGGGAGATCGCTACAGCGAGATGATCAGCATTCTCCTTGAAACTGAACATTCCTACAGGTGTTTCTGTTCAAAGGAAGCATTGGCTCAAAAGCGGGATAAAGCACAGAGCGAAAGCGGTGGCTATATGTATGATGGAACTTGCCGAGCTCTTTCTGAAGAACTCATTTCTGAAAAGTTATCCGGTAATCACCCCTTTGTTGTACGATTAAAAGTTCCCCGGAAAGTACTTAAATTCCAGGACCATATTTATGGCGAAATAGAAGTAAATACTGAAGAGATTGATGATTTTATTGTTGCCCGTTCAGATGGAAATCCAACTTATAATCTTGTGGTAGTCATTGACGACCATGACATGGACATTACACATGTGATTCGCGGGGAAGATCATGTTTCGAATACGCCAAAACAGATTATGATTTACGAAGCTCTCGGGCTCCCAATACCGGAGTTTGCCCATCTTCCCATGATTCTTGGCCCCGATAAGCGCAGGCTCAGTAAGCGCCATGGTGCCACCGGTGTGCAGGAATACCGGGACAATGGATATCTTCCGGAAGCTTTGATCAATTATCTTTCATTGCTTGGGTGGAATCCTGATACGGAAAAAGAAATTTTTTCATTGCATGAACTGGCGCAGTCCTTCCAGATAAACCAGGTGCAGAAAAAACCCGCAGTGTATGATGAAAAAAAACTCCACTGGATCAGCGGTCAGCATATTTTCAATTCTACAGCAAATGACCTTTTTGAAGGAATCCGAAAGATAAATCCGGACTGGCGTAGAGAGGAAGAGGATGGATTCCTGATAGAGGTAATCGAACTCCTAAAATTACGGGCAAAATCTCTCACTGAACTGCAGAATATCTCCGAATATTTTTTTGAAGATCCGAAATCATATGATGAAAAAGCGTCCCGGAAACACTGGAAAGATGATACTGCTAGCTCGTTAGTCCGGAAGTATTGTGAAACATTGAACACATTGGATGAATGGGCTGAGGATGGGGTGGAACAGGCTCTCCGGAATGTTGCAGAGGATGAAGGGATATCTGCAGGGAAATTGATCCACCCGGTTCGGTTATCATTGAGCGGCGTTCCTGCTGGCCCATCTCTATTTGCCATGATGGGGCTGTTAGGGAGGGAAACGTGCCTCAGGCGTCTTGAATTGGCCCTCCAGCGCTTGCCATTGGCAGGAGATGTGGAAGAAAACTGAGAATGTTTGCTGAAGAAAGATCACCTGTGAATTTCATTGAAGCTGTTATCAATGAAGATTTGAAAACAGGGAAACATGATGGACGGGTTCACACCCGGTTTCCCCCTGAACCCAATGGGTTTCTTCATATCGGCCATGCAAAATCCATCTGCCTGAATTTTGGTATAGCTGAAAAATACGATGGTGGCCTGTGCAACCTCCGCTTCGATGACACCAATCCTCTCAAGGAAGAAGATACATATGTGAATTCCATTATTGAGGATGTGAAATGGCTGGGATTTGACTGGGAGGATCGTTTGTATTATGCCTCAGATTATTTTGATCAATTATTCGATTATGCTGTTCAGCTCGTTCGGGATGGAAAAGCATTTGTATGTGATTTGAATTCTGAGGAGATCAGGTCATATCGAGGCACTCTCACTGAACCGGGGAAGGAAAGTCCTTATCGAGATCGTTCAATCGACGAAAATTATGATCTATTTCTGCGGATGAAAGCAGGAGAATTTCCCGATGGTTCCCGAACATTACGGGCAAAAATTGACATGTCTCATCCAAATCTGAATATGCGGGATCCTGTCATCTATAGAATTCTGCATGCATCACATCATCGAACGGGAGACACATGGTGTATCTATCCAATGTATGACTGGGCCCATGGGCTTGAAGATTCCATTGAAAGGATCACCCATTCCCTGTGCACGCTTGAATTTGAAGATCACCGCCCCCTGTATGATTGGTATCTAGAACAGCTGGGGGTCTATCACTGTCAGCAGATTGAATTTGCCCGGCTCAACCTGAACTACACTGTTATGAGCAAAAGGATGCTTCTGGAGCTGGTTGAGGGCGAATTTGTGTCTGGCTGGGATGATCCCCGAATGCCTACAATTTCCGGGTATCGACGTCGGGGATATACCCCGCAATCCATTCGGAATTTTGCCGAAAAAATTGGGATTGCAAAAAGAGATAATACAGTTGAAGTTTCTTTGCTGGAACATAGTGTTCGTGAAGACCTGAATAAACGGGCTCCGCGGGTTATGGCTGTATTGCAACCTCTGAAAATAGTGATTGAGAATTACCCTGAAGAACAAACAGAAGAATTGGCTGCTGTAAACAATCCTGAGAATCCTGAGGCGGGAACCCGTAATGTTCCTTTTTCACGTGAGCTGTTTATCGAGCAGAATGATTTCATGGAAGATCCTCCGAAGAAGTTTTTCCGGTTGGCACCCGGAAGGGAAATTCGCCTGCGGTATGCCTACTTTATCACCTGTACTCAGGTTATTAAGGATGAGAACGGGCGTGTGGTTGAAATACGGTGTACCTACGATCCGGAAACGAGAGGTGGGTCTGCCCCTGATGGACGGAAAGTGAAAGGGACTATACATTGGGTCTCAGCCGAACATTGCTTAGATGCTGAAGTTCGTCTTTATGATCGTTTATTTTCTGTTTCCATTCCGGGGCAAGATGGTGATTTCAAAAAAGATATCAATACTGATTCTCTACAGGTGCTAACTCAATGTAAGGTTGAACCCTCTCTAGAGGATGCAGTTCCAAATGTGACGGTCCAATTTGAACGGCAGGGATATTTCTGTGTTGATTTTGTGGACTCTTCCCCGGATCATCTCATTTTCAACCGTACTGTACCTCTTCGGGATTCCTGGAAAAAGATCGAAAAAAGTCAACAAAAAGACAGTTCATGAAATTAGGTTTATGAAAATAAAGTCTGGAAACACACAGTTAAATCGGGTTACCTTCAATATTATGTCCCAGAGAATTCAAAATAGGCTCAAATTATTATTAGCTATATTTGTTGTCCTCAGTATCGGTTTTGCTAAACCGAAAATCAGTCTCTATCTCATCAAATTTGATAACATCCAAAATGACCAGGTCACTGAATGGCTGCGGGATGGTTTTCCAGATTTAGTCCGGGAAGAGTTAATCAAAAATGGAGGAATTCAAATAAAGAATCATGCAGATTTGGAAAGAGTGATGAATAACCGTACGTTGCTTCGGGGGGATCGTTCAAGGCAGAGAGACCTCCTGTTATTAGGGAAATATGACCGGCAACTGGATGAAATGAAAATTAGGGTTCAACTGGTTGATATTGCCACCTGGGAAGAATTGGATAAGCGGAGTATTACAGGCAGTCATCAAGATATTTCTTCTTTGAGTAATCGTTTAGTTGAAACCGTATATACAATGCTGATGCCTTTATTACCGATCAAAAAAGATCCTACCTTATCTGCACCACAGTATCGTACCTATGGAATGCCAGATCTTGCAAAGGAATTAACGAAGTCGATTGATCATGGAATTGATCTTCTGGAAGAATCCATGGATCTTGTTACAGGTGCCAAAGGAATACCTACCGATACTGATCCGGATATCACTGGTGAATGGGTATTAGATTTGAATGTGGATAATCAGGAACAAGAGAATCCTGAGAATGAAATAAATACCAAAATGCTTTTACAAGTTCTGGATAATCTCACCACATCACCTTACAAAGTTACGCTGAGCAAACCCAGATTTGAATATGACACTGAAAATGATGAACAGATGAACGTCGTTTTGTCTGTGACGTATTCGCTGAAGGAAAATATTATCAAGGACATGCTCACATCCCTTCCATATTCCGGTTTAAGGCAGGATGGATCTTTTACGGTTTTCATGTTTGATAAGGACAATTTTAATTTTCCTGCACATTTAACGGAACGATTCAAAACCGGAAACCACCGGGTAATACCGGTTGTGAGGTTTTTTAATAATGAGGGTAAAATTGTGGTTGTCATTGTGGATACCCCTGAGGTTCACTGGTATTCCAAAACCAGTAAAAACGTCTTGTTTGTACCCACACATCATTTTTCACCGTTAATTGATTTTACAATTGGGGGATGGTCGCTACAAATTGCCATGGAAACTGTTAAAATTCATGTTGATTATACATTCACAATGAAAGTAAATGAAATTCAGCAACTTGGAAAAGTAAGTTTGAAGTTTATTCCTGAGAATCAATTGGAGGACGTCCTTAATCCTTTATTGTAACTCTCGTGTTCTCTAATAAACAGGACGAATAATAAAAATGAAAAAGTTTCTCATTATATTAGTATTTGGTTCTCAGTTTATCATTGCTGAGAATGAAAGATTGAATCATGTACCAAATATTAAACTAAAAATGATTAACGGAGAAAAAATTCAATTGTACGACTTTTTTAATGAAGGACCGCTTCTGGTTGATTTTTGGGCAACATGGTGTGCGCCTTGTAAAAAGGAAATGATTCATCTGGACAAGTTTCATCGGACCTATACTGACAGAGGATTTAATGTATTGACAATAAATCAGGATACTCCAAGGAGCCTGTCAAAAGTCAAATCATATGTACGGTCAAAAAAATTCACTTTTCATGTTGCTATTGATCCAAATCAACAGATCTCAAAAAAATTGAATGCTGTTTTATTACCTACGACAATTTTGGTTAATCGTGAGGGTAAGATTCTTTGGAGGCACCAAGGATATATTCTCGGTGATGAGGTTGAGATGGAAGAGCAGATTCTTCATGCTCTGAAAAGTGACTCTCTCTCTGTTCCCCTATCAGTTCAAGATTCACTCTCAGTAACACCATCTACAGAGTAAGGGTAAGAGACACATTATGAGACGAAGTATATTTACTAATATACTGGTTTTTTCTCAATCCATTTTACTTTCTCAATTTTCCTTTAATGGTGATTCTCAATTGAAGTATGGTGAAAGTGAAAACGGTTACATATATTCTGAAAATCTGATCAATACAAATCTTCGATTTGGAAATTTTACCACTTGGATTCAGTTTGAATTTAGTGATCCTCCTGAATTGGGCCGTTCTTTCAGTGGACTACGAAAAATAAGGCTGGAATATCAACGGGGTCCCATTGAGCTGATGCTAGGTGATATTTACAATATATGGGGTAGAGGTTTATTATTAAACCAATTTGATAATCAAGGTATTGATATTGATAATGGTCTTACAGGTTTGAATTTTCAATTTAATAATGATAGATATAATTTCAATTTAATATATGGGAAAGCAAATATTTGGAAGTTGGATAGATTAGATTTGCGTATTCCAAGTTACGAAGTACATCACAATGTATTTGCTTCGGATTTAGAAGTTTTTGTAGAGAACTATACAATTGGTGCTTCATTTTTACAAACGCGAGAAAAGCATCCAGCTTTAGTAAAAATCCCGAATCCTCCATTTTTTAAAGAAGAAACTTTAGGATTAGTTCATCAAATGAAAGGTTTGCGGTTTGAATATCCAAACGACCGGTTTGATATTTATGGAGAATATGTGGATAAAACTGTTTACCATGAATATGATGATCTTTTGGGAGGTCAGGTTGATTCATTGATTAATAAGGGTAATGGATTTTTCAGTAATGTGAATCTCTATTTTTGGGACTGGTCGTTTTCGATTGATTATAAGCGTTATAATTTTATTCAGCTTTCCCCCGATAATCGTGGGGATTTTTCAAAAAACTATGGTGGGGTGACTGATTTCCAGATGCCTCCCATTTCTATGCGGGAGCATTCTTCAACCTTATTAGGGGGGATCAACCATCAGGTGGATTTCAATGATGAAATTGGATATCAAATTGAGGTATTTTGTCCCATTAAAGATTGGTTTACCTTATTAGTAAATTATTCACAAGCAAGCCGGCTTAATATCTGGGAGGGTGCATTAGGCGAATGGGCCCCAAAATCTAGCGCAGGAGTTTTTCCTTTAACTAATCCAGCTGCGAATCCGTTTCAAGAGATTTATGCAGAAATTGAAGGATACGGATTTGATGGTAACTTTCATTATCAGGTTGGTGCGGGATTTACCAAAGATGTTCCTTCCCTTTGGATAAATAGTAAAACAGATTCAATGCATGAACTGAAATATCAGTTAATTAAAGCTGTTACTGTTCCCACTGCTTTTGATGTTTCCTTATCTAACGGCTGGAGTATGGAAATGAAATTGGAATATCAGCAGCTAACGAATGGCAATTGGGTTTATTTTAAACAGAATAGCGAAGTTGTGGCGGATAGCCTTTATTCAAGCGAGTTTGAGGATGATAAAGAAAAACAGTATAATTCAATAGTGAGCATAGGCATAGGCAAGTCACCCACATGGGCTTTATCCCTTATCATTGATGCTGTTTCAGTTGATGAGATAGGGAACCTTGGAGAGAGTGAAACAAATCCACTGGAACGATTGATGGGGAATGTTATGGATATTGATAGGAAATGTATTTCTCTGGAGCTGGCTTATAATATTACACCAACACACAGACTTTCACTTATGTATGGTACCCAGAGAGGTGGCTTGGTGTGCAGTAACGGGATATGCAGGATAATTCCCCCCTTTGATGATGGATTTAAAGTTAATTTGACTTCGATATTCTAAATTTAGACAAAGAAAATTAAACCAAATATGAAAGTAAGCAGTATGTATAGAATAATTATAATTGGTTTATTATTTTGTATTTTATCTTTAGTAAAAGCGCAAGTGGATAGAGATATGGTTATATTGGAAAATTTTGGGGGAACTTGGTGTACAAATTGTCCTGGTGCTGCAATGGGTGCAGAGGATTTAGTAGCAAATGACCATGATGTAGCTGTGATTGAGTATCATGTTTGGGATGAGTATGCAAATGATTTTTCTCAATTTAGATTTTCCTTATATGAGGCCCTTTATGCTGACATTGTTGGGGGTCAAATGGCATGTCCTACCGCAGTTTTTGACGGTCAATATTTTTACTTAGGTGGTGATCAAGCATCCAGTTTGTATAGTACTTATTTACCATTTTATGAATATTATGAGTCAGTTCTTTCTTCTTTTACCATTGCGATAAACGGAGAAAATACAGGATTGGATTATACAGTTTCAGTAATAGCAAATAAGGTTGCCTCTACATCCAGTACCAACATTGTGCTTCATTTAGTTCTCACAGAGAGTCAAATAGCAGAAGAATGGCAAGGACAAACTGAGTTAAATTTTGTGGAAAGGTTAATGATACCAGATCAATATGGAACCGCTCTGGATTTCTCAACTGGAGATACACAGACTGTCGATCTTGAATTTACCCTTGATCTAGGGTGGGCATCTGGCAATTGTGAAC
>Ga0207986_1000088_pt1 | contig 41132 bp, 36 predicted proteins | sample ETNtaG_26_FD_185764 | JGI IMG/M metagenome (GOLD analysis project Ga0207986, IMG submission 185764) | Marine microbial and viral communities from oxygen minimum zone, Eastern Pacific Ocean - ETNP201302SV89 (SPAdes) (version 2) | ecosystem: Environmental > Aquatic > Marine > Oceanic ... | reverse complement strand
ACGGCTCAAAAGGTCTGCTTAATCAAACATCACAGAATGTGCCGCTCACGTGGACTGAAGATGCGCAGGCCCGTATTCAACGGGTTCCGGATTTCATCCGCCCAATGGTGCAGTTGGAGGTGGAGCGAAATGCCCGACAACAAGGACAGGATCTAGTCGACGGCGGAACGCTGGATTTTATCATGGAACAGTGGGGGAATAAGCAGCATTTTCACCGGCGTTCTTCATAAAATTTCAATAATGAAATTATCAAAGCTTTTGTCCAAAATTGCTCAAAAAAATTTTGGGATAGCGCAGGCAGAACTGTAGTTGTTTACGCAAGCAGGAGCATAAATGTTTTCGCGTATCAAACCTTTCAAACTTTCCCCTCTCACTGTAGTAAACTTTTTTTGTCAATCGAAATTATCGAAGCAAAGCAATTTCAATTATCTACGTATATTTACGTATTGACCCAGATTCTTTAACTTTTAGAATACAGGGATATTCTGTCCTAAATTTGAAAACCGGATTGCGGCTAGGCTGAGAAGCAAAAATTAAAGCTCCGCTATTTAATGTAATCAAATAATATCATGAGGCCGGAGTGGTGTAAGCCGTCACGACGGATGGGAATTTACGATATGAGCAAAGCTAAAAAAATGTCCAATAAGAAAAAAACTGTTGAGAGCCTGATTATTGTTTTACAAAACGGTAACGATGCTAATCGTTGTTTTGCCGCTCAAGCCCTTGGAAATATAGGGGACAGTCAGGCAGTGAAACCTTTGATGAGCGCTTTGCATGATGAAGACGAAGATGTTGTTATGGATGCAGTTACGGCTTTAGGACAAATAGGAACAGCAGAAAATGTTCCGGATTTGATGGAATGTTACCGGATGCATCCTGTGGGAGATGTGAAAGTGGCGGTAGTGGAAGCACTTGGTCGAATTGCTGAAAAGGAAAAATTTGATCATGAACCGCTGCTCAATTTTTTACTGGAAGTTGTTTCAGGACATGGTGAAGATTCTCACTGGGAGATTGATGATGAGGAGTGGGATGATTGGTGGGACGCACAATTTAAGGCGATTGAAGCTTTAGCTAAGATAGGTGATTCAAGGGCCGCATCTGCAATCGTGGCAGCATTGGATGAAGATGAAGCACAGGAATTAAATGAAGTAGTTTTTGCGGCTCTGGCCAAAATGGGGGAGTCCGGTGCGAAGATTCTCATTGAGCGGCTTTTAAGTAGTGACCGTATACAACGTCGATATGCCGCCAAGCATTTGGCAGAAGTTCAGACGGTTAAAGTACGGAATGCCTTGAGCAAGGCTTTAGAAGATTCTGACGTGCAGGTTTGTGTAGCAGCAGCAAAATCTTTGGCCTGTCATCCTGAACCTACAGCTCAATCCCTATTGCTCAGGGTATTTCAGGACAGCAGATCTGTTGTTAGAAAACAGGTATTGGAAGTCATATCCCAGTCAGATTTCTCAGTACCGGAAAAGCAATTACTGAATTTACTGAAGGATGAAGATCAACTGGTACGATTACAGGCCTTACGCACAGTCGCCATTCAGCAAAATGTAGGGTTGGCGGGCCAAGTTTATGAAGCTCTGCGTGATCCTTCTCTGGATGTAGTTGCCGCTGCGGTCGAGGCTATGGGAACACTTGGTTATGTAAAAGCGGGAAGTACGGTTGCAGCACTTTTATCAGAACAGGGTTTGAACACTGAATTACGGATAAAGTCTGCGATTGCCCTTGGAACAATAGGTAGTGAAGCAGAACTACCGACTCTATTGGAAATGCTCAAAGATCCGGAGCAGGCGGTACGCCTGCATAGCCTGAACTCGATCGCTCACCTGGAATTTCCTGGAACTCAGGACGTTTTGCTGGCCGCACTTCGCGGAGAATTGCTTCAGGAAACCGAAACCCCACCAGTAGTATCTCTAGAATCGAAAACTCAAATTCTGGAAAATTCAACAAGTAATGAAACTATAACAGCAGAAATTCCGGAACCAAAAAGCACATTAGCATCAATTTTGGAACCATCAAGGGAAGTAGAACTGCTGAATTCAGCAAATGAAACAGTAGAATTGACAGCAGAAGAACAACACTTTTTGGAAATAGCTGATGCAAACCGCAAACTGAATCAGGAATTACAGGATCGTAAAATTCTTGCTCCGCATCAGGATATTAAACGCTTCGCGGCAGCTGTTTTAGGAGAAGAAAGGGGGCAAAAAATAGTTCCGGGACTTGTTGAAGTGCTTGAAGATCCTGAACCTTTATTACAACTGACCGCAGCAGAATCATTGGGCAGGATTGGTGATACGGCTGCAGTGAAGGCACTCGTAGGATTACTGGGCTCCGCTGAAAAAGAGGTTCGCTTGAAAGCCGCAAGTGCTTTGGGAAGGATAAAGGTTCCGGAATCTGTTTCTGCTATGATGGAACATTTTCCGGAAGAGAATAATTTGTTTGTACGTATCCAAATATTACAGTCATTAAAAGACTTAGCACAAATGATTAGGTCAGAAGATCAACGATTATCCGTGGAAAAAATAGCTTTGCTGCTTTTAGAAGATCCAGAGTCCGGAATCAGAATGGCCGCAGCGGAATTGCTGCTCGCTGTTCCTGAAAAAAACGAAGAACCGTCTGTTATTCCAATGATTGCTAAAATGGCCTTTGCAGGCGGCGGTGACCAACGTTTGGAAATAGGTAGAATGCTGAGAAAGGTAAATCCGGAATCAGGAAGTGCTGTTTTTTTGAAAATACTTTCTAACCCAAAACAGGAAAGCCATCATCGAGTCGCGATAGAGGCGCTTCAGGAGATTCATCGAATTTAACAGGGCATATTTCCCCAAATAGCTTTGCTTCAAGAAACGGCAAGAAATTTTTATGGGTTAACTTTTCACACTTAATCATGGGGGAGTCATTGTGAATAATCCAAATACAGACAAAGAATATTTAATTCGGGAGTTACTGGAACTCCGGAAACAAATAGTGCACGATCAATCAAGAGATTTGGGTAGTCGTGTTTCTGAGTCCGGACTAATGTCCGCGATGAAGTGTTATGATTGTCCTGCTTTGGAAGAGTTTGCAAACATTCGTTATGCACTGGATCAGTCTTCAACCGTTTCGATCTCAGACTCTGAGGGTCGCATCCTTTATGTTAATGATAAATTTTGTAAAATATCAAAATATTCCAGAGATGAATTGATTGGCCAGGATCATCGTCTCTTGAATTCAGGCTTCCATTCGAGTGAATATATAAAAGGTGTATGGGATACTTTACTCAAAGGGCAGGTTTGGAAAGGTGAGTTTCGAAATCGTGCTAAAGATCAGTCAATTTATTGGGTTGATACGACAATTGTACCATTCATGGACAGCATCGGGAAGATACGTCAATTCATTTCCATCCGTCATGACATCACAGTCATCAAACAAAATGTCAGCGCACCTCATAGTGCCAAGCACTCATGAAGTGCATTTCGGGAGTTTGTACATACCATCACGCTTTTCCCGTTGCTGAGGTGATTGAAAAAACTTCAGTAACTAATGCAGAGATAACTCAGCAAAAAACATAAAAAGCAAAAAAACATTTCCCCGCGCTGACAACTACCGTTTTTCCGCAAAAGATCAGCTCCTTCAATAAAACAATTTATTTGATCTTCTACCTATCGGGTAGCCGCTATGACACTTGCCTGCAGTGTTAGTTAATGCCTCTGATTAATACTTTTATTGAGCTTGCACTTTATAGTGCAATAATTCAAAATCATCAATCTTTTTTTAGTTAAGTTTTATAGTATTTTACATATACAGTCTACAGGAGTCGGTTAGGATGTTAGCAAGTTCTACAAAATATCTAATAATTGGTGCAGGAATTCATGGTCTTAGCACTTCATACCATTTAGCACTTGAGTTGAAAAAACGGGGCCTCGGAAACGGGAAAGATATCATTGTTATTGATAAATCGGGTATTGGAGCAGGTGCTTCAGGAATTGCATGTGGAGTTGTCCGCAACAATTATTTCCAGCCCGCAATGCGTGAATTGATGGCGCACAGCGTTGACGTTTGGGAGAGTGATCCAAAAGCATACAGCTATCACCCGGTAGGTTACATGCAAATCAGCCCGGAAGTGATGCACGCTGACATTGCCACAATCTATGAGCAACAGAAGGCCATTGGCTACCCTTCAGAGTTTATTGAGGGAAGTGCGGATTCAATGGTTTATATGCGCGGGTTATTTGACGACTGGCAAGCCAAAAGCATAACGTCCGTTTTGCATGAAAAAAAGGGAGGTTTTTCCAATAATATGAAATGCATGCAGGGACTTGCGGCAAAGGCTGAAAGTGAAGGTGTTACTATTACAGGAAATGTCGAAGTCACAGGTGTTGAATATTCAGGGAAAGCCATTTCAGCAATAGTCACTAATCGCGGAACTATCAAAACTGATTATGTAGTGGTAGGGGTTGGTCCATGGATTAATACTTTCTGGGATATGTTGGACCTTCCCAAGACTATCAAAGTGAAGGATGGTGATACCGTTCATGAAAATGTAGAAATGTGGCGTTATTACTGTTTGCAGGAAGGCACTCTTGGTGTTGATCCCAATATGCTTAAAACCAATGATGGGGGGAGTCCGCCGGTGATTCACGTTGATACAGACGCACCACTCTACTCGGATATTGACGGACGTCTGATCACTGACAAAATGTGGGGTATCTATTATAAACCGGATTTTAGTTTTGACGGTGTGCAGGGCGGAGCGGCGCCTTATAATGTTGACAATACAGGCGATGACTTCAGTATTGATCCTTATGGAACGGAGTCTCCAGACTTTGTGGTCGGCAAAGACTTTGTTGACATGTGGTGTGCCGCGTTGGCTTTCTGCCAGAGACGTTTTGAAGATACGAGGCATCTTTACCGCGGTGAACCTTCAGGAGGATTGGGAGCATTGGCTCCAGACAGTTTCCCTGTTTTTGATGAGTATCATGAAAACTGCTATGTGATAGCAGATTCAAACCATGGTTATAAGATGCTAGGAGTTGGTAAACTTGTTGCGGAGTATATTGTGGGTGAAAAAAGTAAACTGCTGGATCCGTTTAGTTTTTCACGTTTTGAGGAGGGCAAGTTACATCCGGTTTCAAATAGTCCTTTCCCGTGGAGTTAATCGACTTTTCTTTCAGGCGTTTATGATGCGGCTTCGCTCAGGGAACGTTTTTTCGTAACAATATAAAGATGCTGCACCAGTTTTATGGATGAAGAGATGGTAGAAGGAGACTCAGAGCAGAGAAATGAGAGACATCCGCTACAGGATCATTTTTTGGGTTGGCAGTGCCGTGTGCGGGAATATGCGATGCGTAACGATGAGGGCAGGCCAACGCCTGGAATGTGTCCCACGGTGTTTCTGGAAAGTGGTGAGCAAGTGGCGTCAGCGCTAACTCTACTGCTTGTTCCGGCTCAGCCGCAGGAAAGTATCCAGCAATTCCGTTTTATGTCACAAAAAACATATGATCCGCAGGAAAGATACAAAAAAGCGATGCAGTTGCTTTCATCCGCATTCTATCAGCATATTGAGGATTTTAGTGGTTTGCTGACCGGACTGTTTCCCAATGATTCCAACATAGCAAAGAGACTGAAGAAGGAGGAACGATGTGTGCTGAAGTTCAACTACCAGCAGCAAAGTTTTAGCATCCCATGCTGTGTTGGTGAGCTCTCAAAAGATAAACAGGATTATGAGTTTACTTACTGGCACAATCTGCTTTTCAATCCGTATCTTTCACCAGAAGTCAAGGTTCTAGGTTTTGAACCGGATTGGTCTGAGGCCTGTGCAGATCCTTCGCAGTTCTAGTAAGAACTACAAAATAAAAGACCACTAAATCATTCTCAACCGTTACTGCTGGAATTTTCCTCAGGACGGGAATAGTGTCTTTCCTCAGGCCATCCAGTGAGTTCAGCGACTATTTCAAGATTGGATAAAGGGAAGGAACGGCAGGCAAGAGTATGGTCTGCTTGAAGGTCCTCAAAACTAAGAGCAGAAGGCATAAAACTTCCTAGCCGTACCCGACCTTCGCGAATACGGACTTTACATTTTCCGCACTCTCCCTGCTGGCAGTTATTGAAGAGTGTCAAACCACATCTACGGGATCCTTGAAGTAGTGTTTCATTTGGTCCGCAATCAAAACTTGCTGTATAGGGTTGCACAACAATCCGGAAAATATCTTCTTTTTCTTCCAATACAATCCCCGTTTAAGCAGCCTGGAAAAATAAATCTGTTTGGGTCAGAATTTTCCGTAGTTGTCTCTTAAAACAACCATAGGATGGCGTTTTGACATCTGAAATTTAATCAACAATTCACGCGCGATCATATCTCGATCCTGTTGGTTATCAGGAAGCTCCATGTCTTCTGGAACTGTTACCCAGCCATTTATATTTCTGTCAAAAACCGCAGCACGATCCTCCTCGTACCCCAAATGGACATCTTCCAGCCAGTTGAGGTCTTTCCAATCCATAACTTCAAGATACTTCTTGAGGAAAGGAGTGAGCCTGTCATAGTCTGGAACAAGATTTACATCGTAGCGGTAGCCGATGTGCTGTCCAATCTCCTTTTCCCGGTTCGTTCCTAAATCTTCTGGAACAAGTTCATCTTCTTTTACCATTGTTTACCTTATTATAAAGTAGTTCAAACTTTAACTTTGTTACAGAAAGAAATGCTTATCTAATATTTCAACAGTTCAATCTGTTATTAAAGATATTCAGTAACGTGTCATGTCGGGACGGCCCACAGTGTGTTGTGAACCTGCCAAAGGTACCTGGGCCAAAGCCGATGCTTCCATTGTCAGTGCCGCAAGATCTTCCGGTTCAAGAGAATGAACATCCGTTTTTCCGCAGGCACGAGCCATCATTTGACATTCGATGGCCAAGCAGTGCAGGAAGTTGTAAACGCGCTCTGCCGCTTTATCAGGATCTAGTCGCTTTCGCAGTTCTGGATCTTGGGTTGCAACTCCAACGGGGCAACGTCCAGTATGACAGTGGTAACAGTATCCTGCATCAACACCCATCTCTTTTTGATAATCTGCTTCAGGAGTATCTTTGTTACAGTTTAAGGCCATCATTGCTGAATGGCCGATTGCTACCGCGTCCGCTCCCAAAGCTAGTGCTTTGGCAACATCCGCACCGTTGCGGATACCTCCGGCATAAACCAGTGAAATTTCTCCGGACAAACCCAGATCATCAAAAGCTTTTCGCGCCTGTCGTATGGCCGCAATTCCTGGAACACCTGTTTCTTCGGTTGCTAAATGCGGTCCTGCTCCGGTTGAACCTTCCATACCGTCAATGTAGATGCTGTCAGGATTTGTTTTGAGTGCCATACGCACGTCATCATAGACACGTGCAGCACCCAGTTTGAGTTGGATTGGGATTTGACTGTCAGTCGCTTCCCGGATTTCCTTAATTTTCAAAGACAAATCGTCCGGACCTAGCCAGTCAGGGTGTCTTGCTGGTGAGCGCTGGTCAATCCCCGCAGGTAGCGAACGCATTTCCGCAACCTGATCCGTGACCTTCTGTCCCATTAAGTGGCCACCCAAACCAACTTTGCAGCCTTGACCGATGAAAAATTCACAGCAATCAGCAAGTCTTAGATGATGTGGATTAAAACCGTAACGTGATTGAATACACTGGTAGAGCCACTTGGATGAATAACGTCGTTCATCCGGAATCATTCCTCCTTCTCCGGAACAGGTAGCGGTACCTGCCATTGTCGCACCGCGAGCCAGCGCTGTTTTGGCTTCGTAACTCAGAGCACCAAAGCTCATGCCTGTGATATAGATTGGGATGTCCAACTCCAGTGGCCGCTTTGCTCTCGGACCGATGATTGTTTTCGTCAGACATTTTTCTCTGTAACCTTCAATGACGAAACGCGTCAATGTTCCAGGAAGGAATGTCAGGTCATCCCAGGTTGGGATTTTTTTGAACAGTGAGAAACCACGCATCCGATAGCGTCCCAATTCTGATTTGATATGTATATCATCTATTACCTCGGGCTTGAAGATGAAACTCTCACCGAGAAGAGATTTATTTCTTGCCATAATTTTTTTCTCTGCTTGAAAATTAAGAAGACGGTTCCGCCCGTTTTCAAATATGTTGAACTCAAAGTATGATCTTCTTTTCAGACGGTTCTAAGTTGTCGTAATTCCAAAGTTGCTTGCCAGCGACGATTTTCTGCAAATTCTTTACACCGTTTGGAGCTTTCATACGATAGAGTGACAGCTTGCGTTCAATCCAATCTGCTTCAAGATCTGTCATTTCACCTGGAACGGCATCGACACCCAGCGAAGCAATTTTACCACCGATATAGATAGTACCGTCATACATCGAATCTCCCAAATTATCACCGGCGTCGCCCAGGATAATCATCCTTCCACGCTGCATCATGAATCCTGTTAAGGTTCCTGTACGTCCGCCAACTATGATGTTTCCGCCTTTCATGTCAATTCCGGTACGTGAGCCGACGTCGCCTTTGCAGACAAGGTCTCCACCACGGATAGCCGCACCGAATGTTGAACCGGCGTTCTTATCGATAACAACTGTTCCCGCCATCATGTTCTCACCGAAAGACCAACCTACCCGTCCGGAAATATGGATATTCGGTCCGTCAATCAAACCACAGCCGAAATAACCGAGACTTCCTTCGAAGTCGAGGGTAAGCCGGTTAAGTATGCCTACACCGACTGAATGCTTGGCGCGCGGATTTTTGACCACAATGTGTCCGCAACCTTCCTCCATCAAGGAGCGAATTTTCAAATTAATTTCTGTACTTTCCATATCCTTGGCATCAAACTCTGCCTTTTTAGCTCGATCAACTTCGAACGCATTATACGGATAAGTAAAGTTCTCTTCTTCAGTTGCCGAAAAAAATGTCTGCTGTGTTCGTCCGCGCAGTTGTTCCGAGTGTAAACCGGACTCAAAAGATTTATCTACAGTTCCCATACTCTCACTTCTCCTTCATAGGGGTCAAATGTGTCAATTTCGTGGGGAAAGATGCTGCGAATAGCAACTTCTTCGGACGCCAGTGCTACGAAATCATCTGATTCATACAATACCATAGGTTTAGCTGCCATCAAGTCTTTGGCCATACCCAATCTGTCAGAAGTCGCAACCACATAAGTAAAAACGCCGTCAAGTTCATCCAGTGAATCATGCATTGCCTCTTCTAGTTCAATATCGTTTTCCATTTTGTCTGCAAGGTAGACAGCAATCAATTCTGAATCACAGTGTGACATAAATCTGTGTCCACGGTGTTCCATTTTTCTACGCCATTTCCAGTAGTTAGTCAACTGTCCGTTATGGACAACCGAAACGTCATTGAATGGGTAGGCCCAGTACGGATGTGCAGAGCGAATATCGACGTCGGATTCAGTTGCCATCCTAGTGTGTCCGATAGCATGACTGCCGTTGAAGTTTCCAAGGTTATACTGATTGGAAACAACATCTGCATCTCCCAGGTCTTTGATTAACTCTAATCCCTGTCCCAAAGACATGATTTCTGCACCTTCAATATCCTCAATATAATCTGCCATGCGGTGCATATCACCATGATAGCGTAGGGTGTAGCGAAATGCATATTCCGTTGCTTCCTCTTCAGTTAGTATTTCAACACCAAGTTCTTTGAGCCGACTGTCCACTATTGCCCGTCGATCCTTGATTTGCTGATGAATGTCAAAACCTTTGCTGATGTCTTCCTGCTCAGCAACCTTGAAGCGCATCACGTACTGATCTTTACCGGGTACGCCGTAAACGGCAAACCCGGTAGAATCAGGTCCACGATGTTTCAAGGATCTGAGCATGGAAGTCATCTCCTCCCCAATGTTTCCGGGATTCCCCCGGCGGATAATCCCTGCTATTCCGCACATTTGTTCTCCTCTTTGTGATTGTAAATATCCTTGTATTTATGAAAAACAAGGGAGTTAGCTTTTCTGCTTACCCACAAGCTGTTGAATTTGACTTAAGCTTATGATCAGGGTAAACAGTCAATATATGTTTCCAGATCCCAATCAGTCACTGTATGATTGAACTTCTCCCACTCGTCATTTTTGTAATGATGGTAAACTCGGTACATCTCATCCGGCATAGAAGATTTTATAACCTCGTCATCCGCCAATTTTTGCAACGCCTCGCCTAGTGACATAGGCAGTTTCTTGACTTGTTTCCCCTCTTCAATGGCTTGGTAAATGTTGCGCTCTTCGGCTTCTCCGGGGTCAAGATCGTTACTTATGCCGTCTTCGAAGGCTTTAAGAAGAGCACCTCCCATCAGGTAGGGATTGACCATCGAATCCACAGATCGATACTCAAAACGTCCTGGAGCGGAAATCCTTAAGGCACAAGTCCGGTTCTGATAACCCCAATCTGCAAAGACTGGAGCCCAGAAACCCGTATCCCATAGGCGACGATAGGAATTTACAGTGGATGAACCGATTGAAGTTAAAGCACCGAGATGTTTCATTACTCCGCCGATACACTGCAAGCCGATCGGTCCGGGTTTGCGTTCATCAATTGAAAGATCCGGCATGAATGTGTTTTCACCACCAGTAAGATAAGTAAAAGCCCCTTCCATTCCTGGAAGTTTAGGATTGTGAAGGTCATTAACGGATTCTTTACCACCTCTCCAAAGAGACATGTTATGATGACATCCTGAAGCAGAAACGCCCATAAAAGGTTTTGACATAAAACAAGCAATCAACCCATCTTCACGTGCTACTTGTGCGCAGATTTGCCTGTAAGTCGTTAAGCGGTCTGCGTTACGCAAAACATCATCAAACATGGTATTTAGCTCCAATTGTCCAGGCGCGTCTTCATGGTCCCCCTGAATAATATCCAAACCCATGGCTTGTGAATATTCAATGACTTTCATGAAAGTCGGTCGCAATTCTTCAAACTGATCAATGTGATAACAATTCGGTTTTGTTACGCCTCCATTTGGGCGTCCATCGTCTCCACGTTTGAGCCACATCATTTCCGGTTCAGTGCCGGCACGCATGTGCAAGCCATCAAACTTTTCTTTAAATTCATTATGGATGATACGTAGATTTCCCCGACAATCTGAAGTCAAATGACCACCTGGATTTTCACGTTCTTCTCGGTTACGGAAACAAGTGCAGAATACTCGTGCAACCCGCTTGTCCCAAGGCAGTTGGCAAAAAGTCTCAGGGTCAGGGATTCCAACCAATTCTGAGGATTCCGGCCCGTAACCGATATAGTCGCCGTGTCTGTCAACAAACAGGTTTGCAGTGGAACCATACACGAGTTGGAAACCTCTTTCTGCAGTACGCTCCCAGTGGTCAGCAGGAATCCCCTTCCCAACAATCCGTCCGGTTACTGATATAAATTGGTAGTAAATATAGGTGATTCCCAGTTCATTGATTTTCTCTCGTACCTGTTTAACTAATTTGTCTCGCCCGTCGGCATTAACGTGAGCTTCTAAGTCTGTCATATTCTCTCCTCCATTAAAATTTTATCCGAACTTGATAAATACAAGATCGGAAAATTAAGGCTGTAAAAGAAATATATTTTCAGCCATCGTGATTAAACGCCTTTAAATTCTGCAGAACCCTACATTTTATAAAAGTGAGCAAATTTACTGCAACCTTTCCAAGAAGTCAAGAGCGCGGTTTTAGTTTTTCCGGATCATAAAACGGAAATTTCACCACCTGCGCCGGAATACGCTTTTGGTGTCCGTCCAGTTTCCCAACTTCCACTTTCGTACCCAGTTCTGCATGTGCTACATCCATTCTGCATAACGCGATGTTTTTCTTCAGAAGTGGTGAACGCATTCCGCTGGTAATTATGCCAACCTGAGCACGCCCGCTGGAAGTGTGAACACAATCGCCGTGAGCTCCTATTTCGTGTCCGTCCAATTCCAAACCTACGAGTTGTTTCTGCGGACTGGCTTTACGGCGGATCAGTGCTTCTTTACCTACAAAATCATCCTCCTTGGTTTTGAGTGGTACAGTAAAACCAACCCCTGCTTCAAACGGATCAGTTTGGTCAGAGAACTCATAACTGGCAAAAACCAATCCTGCTTCAATACGTACGAGATCCAATGCGTCCAGTCCAAGCGGTTTCAAACCATGCGGATGGCCTTCTTCCCAAACCGCGTCCCAAACTGCAGGGGCGTCATTAGGATGACACCAGACTTCATATCCCAATTCCCCGGTATATCCGGTGCGGGAAATCATCACCGGAACTCCGTTGAGGTCTCCTATGCGGCCGATGGTAAAACGGAACCAGTTGACTTCTTCCACTTTTGGCTGATGCTCTGGAGTCCAGATAATTTTTTTGAGAATATCACGGCTTTTGGGACCTTGAACTGCAATGTTGTGCAATTGATCGGTTGAGGATTTGACCCAAACTTTGTAGCCTTTTTCTTTTGCCTGTTGTCGCATCCACTCTCCACCGTAGTCACTTCCACCCACCCAACGGAAGTTGTCTTGAGAGATACGCAGTAAAGTTCCGTCGTCCATCATCCCACCGTGCGGGTAGCACATGGAAGAGTAAACGACTTGTCCAACTGCGAGTTTTCTTACATTTCGAGTGAGTACCCACTGCATCAAAAGCTCTGCATCCGGCCCGAGAATCTCAAATTTCCGGAGTGGTGATAAATCCATCACCACCGCTTTTTCACGACAGGCGTAATATTCTTCTTGTGCTCCTCCATTGGTATAGCAGGTCGGAAGCCAGTATCCATTATATTCCACGAAATTCCTGGTGAGTTTGGAAGTTCTTGGATGAAAAGCAGTTTCTTGAGTCATTTTAGCGTCGGATTCGGGAGTCATTCTAGTTGCTATGGCTTTAGAGAAAAGATTTTTGGCCGGATAAATCCGGACGTGAATATCGGTAGGATTCCAGCCGTTTGCCGAAGTAGTATCGTCTGGACAAGCAGAAGACACGCAAACAATGTCCGTTAAGGCTTTCAATAAAATGTAGTCTCCAGGACGTGAATATGGCTCATCCGAATACATTGCATGATGATCGTCCACTCCTGTGTTAAAGAAAAAATTGATAGCAGGCCAACCTTCCCGTGCTTGAACTCCGTAATGCTCCAGATTAGCATTGAAATTTTCGGAGCAACTGATGTGGCCAAAATATCCCATATCGTCATAATATTTTGGGGCGCAAGCCAAACCAAACGTATCATGCTGTCCCACAGTATCCTGTATCACTTCGACCAACGGTTGCATTTCCTGATCGAAAAATTTTGAATGCAAGCCCGGCTTTGGACACGAAGTCATAGTCAGCGAACGGGTATTTGTCATCTCAATACAACACTCAATCCCTTTGTCCAATTGACTGGTCTTGAATGCTTGAAAATCGGAACACTGCCGTCCAGCGACATCCAAAATTTGAATATACTCTCCTGCTTTGATTTCATAAGCATTGGCGGTACTGTTATGAATGCGGATTTCCAAGCGTGGATCAGCGAGTGGTTCCGGCAAATCTGGAGTCGGTGCGTTTTCAGGATTGGCACGTTGTACAAAGGCCACCAAATCAGTCGGAGGATTTTGTTCTTCTACGATCATGTTTTCGCCCAGTGAGGCAATTACACAGGTGAGCTCGCGGCTTGCCCGGAACGTAACTTCTTCATCCGGAAGGGAGTCTTTCGAAAAGAGCGGAACGGCTTTCATTTTACCGATATTCAGTCCGCGTCTTTTAAGAGCAGTCTTAACTTTGTTGGCGCTTATTGATTTACGGTTGAGTATTTTTTTCAGTCCGGAAGCATCTTTTGAGGCTTTTGTTCCGAGGGACTCAGCGTCTTCACGGCCGCCTTCACCGAAAACCACCAGTTCACCGCATTGACGTCCTTCAGGATCTCTAATGGTCAAGCTGTCGTCTGGTGTTAAAGTAACGACAATTGTGCCCATGGCCGGAACTTGATAACGTTCCATACCATAAGGCAGGTAGGAGCGTAATCCAGGTTCCAAAAGACGTGGAGATGATGTTGGATTCAACGAACTCATAATGGGCTTTTATAAGGTCACAATTTTAACAAGATTCTCAGTATTTTCAGGTCACGATTAAGTTAAGAAAAAACAGGAGAATCTACAACACCCAAAAAGATAGGAGTTTGAACTAAAATGAGTAGCTTAAAACCACTCCAATAGGTAGTTAGAAAAAACTAATCCATTATAGGATTAATGGGAAATTGTTCTTACAGTAATATTCTGTTGTTCACAAAGAGGTAAGTATCTTGTAGTGTTTTTTTCATGTCAAGTAAAAAATTTACAAATTAATAATAATCTTGTCAGACCGTTTTCCACTCTGTAAACTTCTGTCATGGTTTTCATTCTCGGATCGTTTAAGCAATAATTGTCCGTGAACGCGAATAAAGACTAAGTCTGTTGTAAGTAATTGTACAGCAATTTTGTCTGCAAAAAGTTAAAATCCCCCAGTCAGCAATAAGCAGGGGTTTAATCAGAAAGTTTATATTATTAATCTAAGAGGTAAATATGAGCATCAGTCTTGCGGAAAAAGCACGGGAAAAGGGTATTCGTTATTTTTTAATTAGTTTTACGGACTTGTTTGGAGTAGTCAGGTCAAAATTAGTTCCCACCGACGCTATAACAGGCATGCAGAAAAACGGTGCAGGTTTCGCCGGATTTGCGGCACATCTTGACATGACCCCTGCTGATTCAGACATGTTTGGTCTTCCTGACGCTGACAGGCTGATACAGTTACCATGGAAGCCTGAGGTAGGCTGGCTGCCGAGTGATATTTATCTTGGTGGTAAAATTGTCGCACACGGTCCCCGCACGGTTCTCAAACAGGTTTTGACTGATGCGGGAGAAAAAGGCTTTCACGTGAAAACCGGAGTTGAGTGTGAATACTTTATATTGAATCCTGAAGGTACAGCAGTTGCTGATTCAGCAGATATTCAGCCAAAACCATGTTACGATCAACAAGCATTAATGAGGCGTTATGACTTGATTTCAGAAATCTGTGATCATATGCAGACCCTTGAATGGGGACCGTACCAGAATGACCACGAAGATGCGAACGGACAGTTCGAAATGAACTGGGATTATACTGAAGCATTGACAACTGCTGACCGCCACAGTTTCTTCAAGTACATGACGAAGACGATTGCTGAAAAGCACGGTTTTCGAGCCACATTTATGCCTAAGCCGATTTCATCGCTCACAGGTAACGGTTGCCATGCTCATGTTTCAGTCTGGAGCAAGGATGGTAAAACAAACTTAATGGAAGACACCCATGGAGAACTTGGTCTTTCTAAACTCGCTTATCACTTTATCGGAGGACTTTTGAAGCATGCTGAAAGTCTGGCAGCAATTACTAATCCAGTGGTAAACAGTTACAAACGTATCAATGCACCCCGTACTACTTCCGGAGCAACTTGGTCACCCAACACAGTTACCTATTCTGGAAACAACCGTACACACATGATTCGCATTCCGGATACTGATCGGATTGAAGTCCGACTTGCTGATGGCGCTGTGAATCCATATTTACTTCAAGCAGTCTTAATCGGGGCCGGTTTGTGGGGTATAGAAAATAAAACAGATCCCGGAAAGAGGCTTGATATTGATATGTATGCAGAGGGACACACGGTTAAGAATGCACCCAAACTTCCCCTAAATCTTCTGGATGCATTGAGAGCTTTCGATAATAATAAAACCATGCGCCATATTCTTGGAGCAGAATTTGCGGATTCCTATGTCAAACTCAAGATGGAAGAGTGGAACAGCTATATGCATCACTTTTCGGAATGGGAACGTCAAAATGCTTTGGATGTTTAGTACTTAATATAAACATTTGTAATGAATATAATTATTTATATCATAATTTTACAATAGATCTAATCCAGAAATAGAATATGTGTGGAATTGTCGGTTTGTATTTGAAAAACGTTGAACTACATGCTCAGCTTGGCTGCATGTTTAAGCCAATGCTGATTGAAATGAGCAGCCGAGGGCCGGATTCGGCAGGGGTTGCTATTTACAGAAATCCTGTTAAAGCAGGACAGACGAAATTTTCATTGGCTCATGACGATTCTGGATTTTTGTGGGAAACACTTGAAACCAATTTAGCTGCCTCATTAAACTGTGAGGTTGCTACATTAAAAGTAGCAAACCATTGTATTCTTGTTACTGATGCTGCTGAAACTGAAGTAATTTCATGGCTGCAAACTAATTGTCCTGAAGTACGAATTGTTGGTTCTGGTAAATCGATTGAGATTTTTAAGGAAGTTGGGCCTCCGGAAAAGGTATATGAACAATTCGAACTGGAGCATGCATCAGGTACACACATGATCGGTCATACTCGTATGGCAACAGAAAGTGCTGTCACAACGGCGGGGTCACATCCATTTGCTACCGGTGCTGATCTATGTCTGGTTCACAACGGTTCGCTCTCTAATCATAATATTCTCCGTAATAATCTGGAACGCGAAGGGATAAAATTTCAGACTGAAAATGATACTGAAGTTGCAGGTGCATACATGACCTGGAAGATTCGCTCAGGCGCAACACTTCGTCAAGCTTTGGAGGATGGCATCAAGGAAATTGATGGATTCTATACCTTTTGCATTGGCACGCAGGATGGATTTGCAGTTGTTCGTGACCCAATCGCCTGTAAACATGCTGTGATGGCTGAGACTGATGACTGGGTAGCAATGGCAACTGAATTTCGTGCAATCGCACATTTGCCCGGCTCGGAACAGGCAAGAATCTGGGAACCTGAACCTTCAACCATTTACGTCTGGGGAGAACAATAATATGGACATGCTGGATCTAAAAGAACTTGGAGTACGTGGAGTAAATTCTGTACTACATGACTTGTCAAAAAGTAGAGCTAAATCTTACAAGATCAACAATCCGATGGGACAGCACTCAATTGCCTGTGGCCTTGATGCTCCAATGCAGATAAAAATTGAGGGGCATGTTGGCTTTTATTGTGGCGGTATGAATCAGCACGCAGAAATAAAAGTCAATGGTCACGCTGGAGTAGGGCTTGCAGAAAACATGATGTCCGGCAGGATTCAAGTTAGCGGCAATGCATCAGAGTCTGCAGGAGCAACTGCCCATGGGGGGTTACTGGTGATAGATGGGGATGCTGCATCACGTTGTGGTATTTCAATGAAAGGCGTTGATATTGTGGTAGGTGGATCTGTTGGACACATGTCTGCTTTCATGGCACAAAGTGGTTGCCTTGTGATTTGTGGAGATGCCGGAGATGCTTTGGGAGATTCAATCTATGAAGCGATTATATTTGTGCGGGGCAAAGTAGCAAGTTTGGGAACTGACTGTATTGAAAAAGAAATGAGACCGGAACACCAGGCTAAACTTAAAGAACTTCTTGAGGCTTCATCTTTACAGGCAGACTCAACTGAATTTCGCCGTTATGGATCTGCCCGTACTCTTTATAATTTTGATGTAGATAACGCTGACGCATATTAAATTTATTGCCATGAAACAAAATATCCCCAGAACACAGCCACGTAAATCAGCCACTTTTGATGATTACACTTTGTCCGAAATCCGCAGGGCTGCGGTTAGCGGAATCTATGATATTAGGGGGGGAGGTTCGAAGAGAGTTCTGCCGGGACTTGATGACCTCCTTTTTCTTGGAGCTTCTATGTCCCGTTATCCACTAGAAGGATATAGGGAAGCCTGCGGTACAGATGTAGTGTTGGGCACACGCTTTGCCAAGAATCCTATTCAACTTAAAATTCCTATTACTATTGCCGGCATGAGTTTTGGCTCTTTGTCAGCACAGGCAAAAGAGGCCTTGGGAAGAGGTGCGACCATAGCCGGAACTTCGACAACAACCGGAGATGGAGGTATGACACCTGAAGAACGTGGTCAGTCAGAGATTCTTATCTATCAATATTTGCCTTCACGCTATGGCATGAATCCGGATGATCTTCGTAAAGCTGATGCAATTGAAGTAGTAGTTGGTCAGGGAGCGAAACCAGGGGGTGGTGGAATGTTGCTTGGACAGAAAATTTCAGATCGAGTTGCGGAAATGCGAAATCTGCCCAAAGGTATAGATCAACGCTCAGCTTGTCGCCATCCCGACTGGACAGGTCCTGATGATCTTGAAATTAAAATAAACGAATTGAGGGAAATCACCGATTGGGAGAAACCAATTTACATAAAAATCGGCGGTGCCAGACCATATTATGATACTGCACTTTCTGTAAAAGCAGGTGCCGATGTAATTGTAATTGACGGAATGCAAGGCGGTACGGCAGCAACACAGGAAGTATTCATTGAACATGTTGGACAGCCGACACTGGCCTGTATTCGTCCGGCGGTCAAGGCCTTACAGGATATGGGAATGCACCGTAAAGTGCAGTTGATTGTTTCTGGCGGCATCAGAAACGGGGCAGATGTAGCCAAGGCATTAGCTTTAGGCGCTGATGCGGTTTCTATCGGGACGGCAGCGATGGTTGCTCTGGGAGATAATGATCCGGAATTGGAAAAAGAATATCAGAAACTTGGTACTACTGCAGGAGCATATGATGACTGGCATGAAGGTCAGGATCCGGCCGGGATTTCAACACAGGATCCGGAGCTCTCAAAAAGGCTCGATCCTGTCATGGCAGGGCGGCGACTGGCAAACTATTTAAAAGTAATGTCACTCGAGGCACAGACTGTAACAAGAGCATGCGGCAAAAGCCATGTCCTCAATCTTGAGCCTGAAGACTTAGTTGCACTGACAGTAGAGTCGGCTGCAATGGCACAAGTTCCACTTGCAGGTACTGACTGGATTCCCGGGAAAAACCATGATTGAATTTCCCTTTGCTACATAGTTGGGCTAATTTAAAAAATCTAAAAGGCAGAAACGTCACCGTACACAAGAGTACGGCAACGTTAATTTAGGATAGAGCTAAAATCACTCATCTTACTAGATGATGATTTATTCTCCAGATACAGCTTTTGACAAGTCTCATTGCTGTTTTGAAACTTGCTCGTCGTAGGCATTGTTTTCAGACTTTAACTGCCATATGTGAAAGACAATCCAAAGAACCACTGCAATGATGGTCAATAAGACTTCACTACCACTAAATGGGGACAATGCAGCCACTTCTTTGACAGGAGTCCAACTTTCAAGTCCAGTACTCATAAATTTTCTCCATTTAAAAGTTATAAAGAGGAACTGGCATTCCTTTCAGCCAATTCAGCGTTGATGATTTTTTGTCCGTCTGCAGCACTTGCTTGATTATCCATGTAATCCAATCCTGCCAACTCAACCTCTTTTGGAATTCGAAGAATTCCCATTGCATTCAAAATTTTGGCAACGATGTAGGTTGGAATGAATCCTAGCACAAAAAACATTATGATTGCGCCACCGATTTGTCCCCAAGGGGTGATCGTAGCAGAACCATCAGCCAATGCAGGGTAACCCCAGAGCATGAATCCACAAATTATTACTCCAAAAGAACCGGCATAGCCATGTACAGCTACCGCACCGACTGCATCGTCAATCTTAAACTTTCGCTCGACCCAGTAGTGAAGTTTGTATGCGACCCAGACTCCAACGATACCAATAAGGAATGCCTGCAGTGGGTGATAGAGGTCATTTCCTGCTGAAGCAGCAATGATTCCACCCAGTCCTCCGGAAAATGTCCAGAAAGAATCTCCCTTGGACATATAGTATCCAGCCATCAAGCCACCTGCAAGGGACATGAGGAAGTTGAACGTAATTGTACTAAGGGTAGTTGGTGTACCATAGATAGTGGTTGCTGTCCAGAGACCGTCGAATTCTATGATGGGAACGTTACACGCTGCATAAAAGCCCCAGAATCCTGTATAAATTATAAACAGTCCGATTACCGCCAACCACGGATTTTGCGGAGGAATGTCACGCGGGGTACCGTCTGGAGCAAATTTGCCTATGCGTGGTCCCAACACAGTCAGGATACCAAGTGCTGCGCCTCCGCAGATGCCATGAATAACACCAGAAGCATATGCATCGTGATAGCCCCAATCAGTAACCATCCATCCACCTGCACTCCAACCCCATGCCGCATCAATCATCCATGTTACTGAACCAACTAAAACGGCAAGAATGAGGAAAGCACCGGTGCGAATACGTTCAATCACTGCACCCGAAACAATTGAAGCAGCAGTCCACGAGAAAAGGAGGAAAGCCGCCCAGAATACACCCATTATGTGATCACCAAAATTCGAACCCATAGTTGCATCCCATGGCAAGCCAGTGGTTCCGCCGGCGAAGTCACCAAATGGCCCTTGACCCGCAAAGTAAATCCAAAAACCGAATAAAAACATGGTAATAGTTACCATTGGGATCAGCATTGCGTTCTTCATCAAGGTGTGCATATGATTCTTTGCTCTTGATATGCTTACTTCGTACAAACAGAAACCGACGTGAATCAGGAACATTAAAGGCACAGTGATCCAGTAATAAAACTCCACGAATATCTCGTTAAGAGCAGAGATTTCCATAGTCATATCATAACCCATTTTCCCTCCTATCAACTTGGTTATACACAATGGCAAAGGCAAAACATTACCAGAACATTCCCAAACTAACTCTTTACCAGTGCATTTCTCCTAAAAATGCCCGCACTGAATTGTGGAGCTTGGGAATAATGACGTATAAAATGATTGATGTCAAGAAATAAATAAAAATAACTTGACATGTGATTAGTATAGTGTGAAACTCCGCGAACTAATCTACTTGAGGCTGTCTCTAGTAGGTTTCCACAGAGAGGAAGATGAATCAGTGTTGTTCTTTATAATCTTTGAATTCAACCCCTTTCTTATCATTAACATCAAAGGAGGTCGTATGATTTCTATGAAGAAAATTAAAGGTGCCATTGTCGCGAGCATCATGCTTACATTCAGTGTAGGAATTGTAAGTGCTGCAGATAGTAAAAGACCAATAATAATTCCAATACACAATTGGTCAAGCCAAGTTGTTATGGCCTATGTAATTGGTGGAATTTTTGAAAGTATCGGTGATAGAGTAGCGTATACACCATCCGATTCTCAAGCGGTCTATGAGTCAATTCGTCTTGGCGATGTGACTATATCGCATGAAGTATGGCAATCTGCATTTGGTAAATCATTTGATGCAGCACGTGATAAAGGTGGTTTGCTTGATTGGGGAGACCATGAAGCTAGAACTTTGGAAGATATGGGTTACCCAAATTGGGTAGCAAAACTCTGCCCAGGTCTACCAAATTGGGAAGCTTTAAAATCTCCGGCCTGTGCTAAGAAATTTGCAACTCCTGACTCGGGAGGGAAGGGTCGTTGGTTAGAAGGTCCACAAAGTTGGCACCAAGATTTAATGCCTCAGCGTTTAGAAGCGCTTGGACTAGGTGACCTATGGACAGTTAAGTTTGCTGGTAGTGCTGATGCACTATGGGCTGAGCTTAAAGCAGCTAAAAAAGAAGGAAGAGGAACAATCATCTTCAACTGGACACCAAACTTTACGGATGGTGCGGGATTTACATTTGTTAAATTTCCTCCATACTATGATGGTTGCAGACCAGTAGATGGTGGTGATGGGAAATGTGGTTCACCTGATGGTTATTTGAAAAAAGCGGTGAATGCTAAATTTCCTAAAACTCATCCTCAAGCAGCGGCTATTTTCAAAAAGATGTCATTTACAACAGGTCAAATTGGTGCAATGGCAGATTTAGTTGACACGGATAAAATGGCTCATGCAGACGCTGCGAAGAAATGGCTAGCTGACAACAAGAATGTTTGGGAACCGTGGACCAAATAACAATTTTTAAGTAAATTTATCAAATTATAAATCCCCTCTGGCTTTTGAGTCAGGGGGGATTTTTTTTAGATCAAAATAGTGTAATGTATTACAAGAATTTATATCTTCTACACCAGCAATTGTTATGTAAAAGTGGGAAATTCCAATGGCAGGATTGTATCCAGTACGTACGAAATTTTGTGTGCTAGGATTGTGGACATGAAAAAACTGTTTCTCTATATTTTTTTTGGTTTGATCCTTTGCAATACAGGTTTTGCACGTTCAACTGGATGTACTGAAGGAGACTGTGACAACGGAAACGGGACTTGGACTTATACAGACCTAACCACATACGTGGGTGAGTGGCGTAATGGTAAAAAGAATGGACAAGGGACTGTGACTTGGCCAAACGGATACATATACGTGGGAGAGTTTCAAAATAGTAAATGGCATGGACAAGGAACTTTGACTTTTCCAGATGGAGCCACATACGTGGGTGAGTGGCGTGATGGCAACATGAGTGGACAAGGAACTTTTACTTTGGCAAACGGAACAGTTAAGAAAGGCATCTGGAAAGACGGGGAATTAGTTGAGCCGAATTAGATAGAACAATGTTATTAGAAATTAATTTAAAAAAATTCAAAGAAACTCCGGAAGGCTTTAAAAAAATAGTAGGCCTTGTTGGTTTAACAGCAGCAATAATTATTACATTTATCATTTTGAACATTTTTTTTGGAGAGAGTGATAAGACTGTAGTGAGTGATAAGATTGTAGAGAGTGATAAGACTACAGAGAGTGATAAAACACTCATTTCTTCACTTCCTAAAGGTAGATTAAATTTTTTTGAAAGTAGTGATGGTCGTCAATTATCACCGAGCGAATATGAAGTAGTGTGTAAAAATACTAAAATTGTAACCCAACGTTCTATAATGGGAGCAAACATTACAAACTACAAAGCACAACAATTGTATTTTGATAATGGCAATAAAATTGATAAGTATTCCGTTAAATGGGATAGCTCTTTAAAAAAATGTTTTGCAGAATATACGATAAGGGCTATAGAAGGTACGAGTGGTACAATTTTAGTTTCAGGTGAAGCCAAAGGTTTTTTAAAAACCAGTATAGACACAAGAGTATATTTTATAAAAAATTTTTAGAGCACTTATAAAATAAATAGGGGATATTTTTTTTAATTTTGTAATTTATTGAATTGAAGAAATTTTATGTCATATACACCAATAATTAAATGTGATGCTGTTTATAAAATTTTTGGAGCAAACGCAAAAAAAATGCTTCAAGAATCTAATGGAAATGTTGATGCCAAAACTTTTCAAGATGCTGGATGTATTGTAGGAGTTAACAATGCTTCTTTTGAAGTTGCAAAAGGAGAAATGTTGGTAGTGATGGGTTTATCCGGTTCTGGAAAATCAACTCTACTTCGATGTATATCAAGATTAACAGATGCTACAGCAGGCAAAATTTTTATAGAAGGTCAAGATTTATCAGCTTTAAAAAATAAAGAATTAATTGAGCTAAGGCGAAATAAAATGGGTATGGTTTTTCAAAGCTTTGCTCTCCTTCCTCATAAAACTGTTTTAGAAAACATTGCTTTTCCTTTGCAGATTAAAGGAATGAAAACTGAAGAAAGTATTTCGAAAGCAATGGATATGGTTAAACTTGTAGGTCTTGATGGAAGAGAAAATTATTTTCCTAGAGAATTATCTGGTGGACAACAGCAAAGAGTTGGAATTGCTAGATCTCTAGCCGTTGAGCCTGATATTTGGTTTTTAGATGAACCATTTTCTGCTCTTGACCCTTTAATCAGAAAAGAAATGCAGGATGAATTTTTAAGACTGCAAGGTGTTTTAAAAAAAACCATTACGTTCATTACACATGATTTTGATGAGGCACTCCGTCTGGCTGATCGTATTGCCATCATGAAAGAAGGAATTATAGAACAATTGGATACTCCGGCTAACATCGTCCTAAATCCCGCCACTGAGTACGTGCGCAAATTTACACAAGAAGTTCCAAGAGAAAAGGTCCTGAGGATTGAATCTGTAATGGACCCTGTAGATACTTCTGAAGAAATTAGTGAATTTAAGGTCCATAAAGATGCGATTATTGAGACCGTCGCGGAGGCAGTGCTCACCGAACGGAAACCGGTTGCTGTTCTGGATGAAAACGACAACGTAGTTGGTACTTTACACGCTTCACATGTGATCAAAGTACTATATGGAGGTCACGCCGAAAAATAGTGTTATAGCAGAGAATTATGGAAATTTTTAAAAAATACCCAACTTCATTGCAGTGGTTATTTTTGTTAATTGTTTTTTTTGCATTGTGTTTTGCGATAGATATACCAGAAGGCTATAAATTCATAAGGGCTCAGGCAGAACACATAAAAGATCCAAATCAAGTTGCATATAGTTTTTTGGGTATAGAAGTTAGATATATTGAATATGGTGCTTTATGGAGGTTGCCACCATTCCTTGCATGGCTCCCAATTTGGGTAAATGATTCAATGTTTTTTTTGCTAAATGACTGGATGCCAATTGAGATTTGGGACGCTGAAATTCAAGAGTATGAAACGCGTCCACTTATTCTGCAAATTACCAGAATGATTTCAGCTTCCGTACTTTTTTTAATTGAAGCTTTTCGTGAAATTTTAATTGGAGGAGTTGAGACCGTTGTTGCATTTACAAGTTGGGATTGGATTGATGCAAACCCATGGGCAGAATTACCTGGACTTCCATGGACCATTGTTGCAGCTGCAGCAATTATATTGGGTTACAAACTTAATGGAAAAGGTCTTGCCATTTTTTCTGCTATTACCATGATTTATATTTCTGTATTTGGTCAGTGGGAACCTTCAATGCAAACATTGTCATTTGTAATGGTTGCTGCACCAATTTCATTTTTACTTGGCTTGGTTTTTGGTATTTGGGCATATAGAAGTAATAGGGTCGAAGCAATACTAAATCCTTTACTTAATGTGATGCAGACCATGCCGCACTATGCTTATCTGGTTCCGATAATGGTACTGTTTGGAATTGGGGATCATGCCGGAGCAATTGCAACAATAATTTTTGCAACCCCGCCGATGGTACGTTTAACATTGTTGGGTCTTAGAAAAGTCCCTCCAGAAGTTATTGAAGCTGGTAAAATGAGTGGTTGTAACGATTTTCAACTTTTATTTAAAGTATTAATTCCAACTGCCAGACGAGATATTTTAATCGGTGTGAACCAAGTCATCATGCAATGTTTAGCAATGGCAGTAATTGCATCATTTATAGGTGCAAGGGGTTTAGGTTGGAATTTACTGCTGGCATTAAATCAACTTAGAATTGGTTTAGCATTAGAAGCGGGTGTTTGTATTAGCTTAATTGCAGTTCTTTTGGATAAAATGTCTTTAGCCTGGGCAAATAAACAAACGGATTATTTTGCCAACTTAACTTTTTTCCAGCGTCATAAATACGGATTGATTTTTGTTGGTGCAGTAATAGTTGGATTAATACTTGCCTCTGTTGGATCCTTGATATTCAAACAAGGTTTTAATTACTTGTATGAGGTTCCACATAACAAAGGAATATCAACTGAAGCTTTCTGGAATGCAGGTGTTGACTGGGTATGGGATACTTTCTTTTACCCATTAAAAATTTTTAATACATGGTTAATTGTAGATGTATTACAACCAATGAGAGCTATCTATCTCAGGATGCCGATTGTTGCCACTTTTGTTTTGGTCATGGGAGCGGGTTATATAATCGGTGGTATTCGATCGGCTCTTGTAGTGGGAGGATTTACATTGTTTATTGCATTAAGCCCATGGTGGGATAGAGCATTAGTTACAGCATATATGGCGACTTTTGGTGTAATTGTATCGGTTATAATTGGAACAATAGTAGGTTCTTTGTGTGCGCAACATAAATATAGCAGTAAATTTATTATAGCAATTTGTGACATCCTTCAAACATTTCCATCTTTTGTTTATTTGATTCCCGTCATGATGCTTTTTGGAGTCACTGATACATCCGTATTAATTGCTGTAATTATTTATGCAACTATTCCTGCAACACGTTATACCGTTGAAGGACTTAGTAGCGTTCCACAAGCTTTGCATGACGCAGGTTCAATGTCAGGCGTAACACGGCTACAAAGATTGTTTAAGATTGAATATCCTTTAGCATTTCCTCATATTATGCTTGGAATTAATCAAACAGTTGTTTTTGCGTTATTTATGGTAATTATTGGAGCTATGATCGGAACAGAAGACCTGGGACAGTATATATTAAAAGCTTTATCAGATTTAAAAGGTGGTGGTAAGGGATTAATACTTGGTCTCTGTGTTGCCTTTATAGGTTTAGCAGTTGACAATTTAATTCGTACATGGGCTGAAAAAAGAAAAAAACTGTTAGGAATAAGCTAAACTAGAAATCTTTAACGTTTAGAATTGCGGCGGGACAGCATTGGAATCAGCCAAAGAAAACAGGCAAAAGTCCAGATGATACTACCGATAGTTGAAAGATCATCACCGCTGCGAATGCCTGCCACGATAAAAAATATTCCCGAAATGATGAAACAGGTCAGTCCTGCCAGTTCAAAATAAAAATATTTCATTGCTATTTGTTTTTTAAGTGCTGCCTTGTGTCTGAAAAGCGTTGATGGAATAGATTATCAGTCCTGTCCAAATAAGCCCAAAGGTTACAGCATGAGTTGAAGTAAAAGGTTCATTGTATAAATAGACTCCAATTACGAGTTGGATAGATGGTGTCATGTAATGAATAAAACCCAGAGTAGTATAACGAAGTCGTTTTCCGGCATTTGTGAACCAGAGCAGTGGTAGTGATGTTACCACGCCTGCACCGACTAAGAGAATCACATTACTCCACTCTCCTCCAATATTCCCTTTACCTTCTAAATTCCAAATCACAATCATAACTACTGCGAAAGGAGAAAGTAGTACTGTCTCCACTAACAACCCCACCAATGGTTTTACTGGCATCATTTTGCGTAATAAACCGTAAAAAGAAAAGGTTAATGCCAATGATAGAGCAATCCAGGGGAGCGAGTTAAAATCCCAGAGAAAATTCAAAACGCCCAAAGTAGCCATTCCAAGCGCTAAACTTTGCCAATAATTGAGGCGTTCCTTCAAAAATATTGTTCCTAATAAAACATTAAACAAGGGATTGATAAAATATCCCAAACTGGTTTCGACGATTTGATTCGTGTTTACACCATAAATATAAACAAACCAGTTTATTCCCAGGAGCATTGCTGTTCCCAGGAGCACACAGATATACTTTGGGGTCTTCAATAAATCCTGAAATTCTCCCAAACGCTTCTGAATTGCCAGCAACCCCAATAGAAAAAGCACGGACCAAACCATTCGGTGTGCTAAAACTTCTAACGAAGGAATGGTGTCAAGAAGTTTCCAGTAAATGGGAAGAAAACCCCATGAGCTAAAAGCCAACAGGGCATATCCGATTCCAATTTGTGCTTCCGTATGTTGAGATTTAATATAATTATCCAAGTAGTAATTTAATTTTCAGGATTCATGTTTCAGTTTGCTGGATGCTGGAAAGTACAGATTGAACGTACTTCCCTTACCATATTTGCTTTTCAATGAAACTGAACCTCCAAGTAATTTCATTAAACTTTGCACGAGCGCAAGCCCAAGACCTGTTCCCTTTAGTGTTCCGGATGGATTGACTTGATGGAAAACTTCAAATATTTGCTGCTGCTGATCTGTGGTAATTCCGCAGCCAGTGTCCTTAATTTCAATTGAAACTCCATTTACATCATGAATGCAACTGACTTTGATATGACCGCCTGATTCAGTAAATTTAATGGCATTTCCCAGAAGATTAATTAGTACCTGCCGGACCTTTCCGGAATCAGAACAAAGCATAATTGGCGTGTCAGAGAGGAAAACGAGTTCATGCTGAAGAGATTTTTCCTCTAGTAGTGGTTCCAGCCATTCCATTACATCCTGCAGTAAATTTTCAAACTGGAAATTTGTTTGCTGAACTTCCATCTGCCCTGCTTCTATTGTAGAAAGATCTAGCAAGGAGTTGATTAATTCCAACAAATGTCGTCCGCTTTTCAATATCCTGCCTAGACGATCAGTTTGATAAGCAGAAAGTTTCTCATCTCCTGTTGATTCCAGTAAAACTTCTGTAAATCCGATGATAGCATTCAGCGGTGTTCGCAGTTCATGTGACATAGTGGTCAGGTACATTCCTTTGGCACGGCTGGCTTCATCAAGTTGACGATTTGAAGATTCCAGCAATTCTGTACGCTCCCGGATGACGTCTTCCATTATCTGGAAAATTTCAGTCAGTTTTTGGACTTCATCCTCATTTTCGGAAAAATCTTCTACTCTATCACTAGATTTGAAAACAGGGCTGCCGATTTCACGATCCTGTTCATTTATAACCTGTTGAACTTCACTTCTCAATTGTCTTAGCGGAGCAGAGATTCGTATTGCGAAAAATAAGGCTAAAACTAAAACCAGCAACAAAACTACTGAAGCAACGATCCAAATCCAAATTCCAAGTCCGGACAAACCCTGTTGCAGATCGGAAGTCTGCTGCCGCGCAAAATCGGTTTGCCAGCGTACCATGATTTCGACCTGCCTATTGATCTTCAACACCAACGGCCACTCTTCCGTGGACCATTCAAGCAGCACTTTTTCAGAGTTGTTTTTTTGAACTTTGCTGTTTGCTCTTTGCTGGAGATTTTCGAGAGACAAAATCATCAGCCTCAAATCATAAAAAGCACGCCGCTCAACCGAGCGTTCTCCTTCCCATACACGTGATTTTTTATAAAGCAGATCTAATTGCTCGAAAGCCGGATGTATCTCATTTTTCCACGTCAGTTCACGTTGCTTGAGAAACTTTTCTTCAGCACTTTCCAGCCACGCCTTTTGTGCCTGTGCCGCACGATGTACTGCATTGTTAAGTGTAAACCATTTGATGGAAACAGCAGGCAGATCACGGTGCTGTTCCAATACTCGGTTTTGTTCCAATGTCAGCCAATAAAGGGCAAAAAACCCCAACAATGTTATTGCTGCACAGACCGCGACAACCAGCAAAATTTTGCGGCGTAAACTTTGGAACATATGCTTTTGTAATATGAAAATCTAATCCATGTAATGGATGGACCCTTTAAAGATCTAAATCCACGCGCACCTAACCTGAAAACCGGAAATGACAATGTTTTAGCAATAATTAGACATTGATCATAAATATTTTCTAAGCAACATTAATCATTTATCACAGGTTTCTGCCGAAAGGCAAAAATCAGGTTTAGGCCAAGCCAGCCGGATGATGTCAGCCAGAAAACGGCTCCTGCACGGACAAGCCAGTCAATATGTAAAAGCGCACCCGGCAATAAAGTCAGTAATGCAAGTACTGCAGTCAGTAATTGAGCTGTCGTTCGTTTCGCCGGTAAAATGTCTTTGAGCAAAGGTACCTTCACTTTTCCGACCAAAGTGCTGAAACGGTGAAACCAAATTAAAAACGGAACAATTTTGTATAGCATGCCGTTTGTGATTGTTGCCGCAAAACCCATTAAAAACAGCAGCCCAAAAGCAAAAGGCAGCCGTTCGTCAGGCCAGAATAATTGTGCGGCCAGACAGAGCAATGACAGTGGAAAAGCGAGCAGGCCAATTTGCCAAAACCTTAAAGTTGCATCCACGACTTTTCGTTTGCGTTTAAGCAGCATCTGCCAGACAGTTACGGCAAATATTATACTTGCCGCTACTCCCGGTAGCATCGCTGTGAAGAGCATCGCTGAACCGGCTGAGATTAAGAGCAAGACTGAAAAAGCGGCTAAACTAAACAATCCGGCATTTAAAATCCAGACCGCACGCTTTTCAGGAAAAGGACTTGAGAGGTAAAACATCGGAATTACATGAAATCCAACTCCGACAATCAATCCTCCAATTCCTCCGGACAGTGCCAAAGTCACATGTAGGCTTTTGACGATCGAACGTTCAATCAGCAGCGGCCACAATCCCGTAACTGCGCCAAGTTCCAGCACACCAAGTGACACTGCGAGTGCCAGAGATATAAGCGAAATACGCATAGCAACCACAACAGGCCGATTTGCTTTTACCCTGAAAAGTGCTGTCAGCAGTTGTGTGAGAAAAACTGTGAAGGCAAGAAATAACGCGGTGATTACAACTGCAATCAACAGCGGAGATATTAGTATTAATCCGCCAGCCAGGGCGAGAATACCGATGGTCATAAAAAAATGTACTGCGCGTGATAACGCAATCCACGGAACCTGACCTCCTGCCAGAACCGGAACCAGCTGATAAAAGGCACCCATCATTATCATCATTACCCAGCCTAAAGTTATCAGGTGGGTTAAGACAATAGTTTCAAAATGCCAACTACTGCTGAAAAGTAAGACTCCCCGAAAAAGTATCAAACTTCCTGCCAGGAAACCGAACACCGGAGCCGTAAGGAAAAAACGAAAAGGAATATCTTCAGGCGGGGCTTGGTCCAGACTGAGCCCGGAAGATTTCATTGGGCCTCCTGCCAAATCCACAATTCAATTGAACCATCTTCAAACTTATCCAGATGGGTCAGCATTCCGCGTTCCTCAAGCAGAGGAAACAACAGACGTGGAGCTTGCCGATGAAGCATTTTCAGCACCTCCGTTTTTTGCAGTTTGTCAACTGCCTCCAGCACCACAACCATCGGTTCCGGAGGTTCAAGTTCGCGGCAGTCCACCGTGATGATGGAGTGTCCGCCTGGCACAGAATCAGGAATCATGGGGTCTACTCGATGGAATCCATTTTCTGGATTAAGCCCGGAACTTGATCAGTTAAATGTTGATCGACCATTGGATAGAGCATACCCTCTTCCTTCATATTGTGCTGCTGGATCAACATCAGCAGAGTTTCGCCAGCGCCAAGAGTAGTGTCAGGATCATCAATTTCAAGCGATTCCTTAATTTGAGCTAATACTCCGTTCATTTGAACATGCTCTGCACGCATAACCATTGTGGGACCTTGAATCATGCCTGTCGCTTCTTCAAACGCGGGAAACAAAATAGCTTCTTCCATCTCAAAATGCCTCCGCATTCCGGCTTCAAAAGCGAGCATATTCTCCCGTCCTTTTTCAAAACTTCCTGAGAGTAACTCTGCTTCACCATCTGCGTACAGTTGATCACAACGTGCATGATCTGCTGCCATATATTCATTTATTGTCTGCATCTTTTCCTTGCTTAATGTGTGAGCCTCCCAATGAAAAAGTTGATGGAAAATAACTTTAACTGTTTAAATCAACAGTGAAAATTAAAAATCAATCAGCTAAAATTAGAACATAATTGAGGATCAAAATCGAGTGATTAGTTATTTAGGAAGCTATAATTTATTTAACAGAATCGATGGAAAAGGAAATTTAAACACTGAACTGAATACAGGCTGCTATAATCCGCGGGAATCTTTTTTGCTGCATTAAGTAGCTTAAAAAAAACAACATATCGTTCAAACTTTCAAGGCTTCAGCTTGCAAGATTTCTGTAAACAGGGCAATCTGCAAGCGTAGCTTTGATGAGTTGCCTGCTCCTTTTTCCTCTAAACAACTGCTTGACCTTCAGTGCAGACATCCACATATAAATATTTTAACACTCCAATTTATAATTCAAATGACAGATCAGTCCATTCAGTATCGTTTTCAGGCTGCACAGGTTTTGGTGCGTGATGCAGGTTTATATGCTCTTCAGTGGTTCAGAAATCTTGAGAGTCTGCATACAGAGCAGAAAGGTCCACAGGATTGGGTCAGCGAGGCTGACCGTGAAGTCGAAAAAATGATTCAAAGAAGACTGAAAGAATTATTTCCGGAAGATGGTTTTTTTGGTGAAGAAAGCGGATTTCAGCAGCAACGATCCGAAGGCCTCTGGGTTGTGGATCCAATTGATGGAACAAGCTGTTTTCTGCAGGGTATGTCATCCTGGTGTGTCTCAATTGCTTATGTCGTAGAAAATGAAATAGAGATCGGACTGATTTACGCTCCCTGTACAGATGAATTGTTTGCGGCACAGCGTGGAAGCGGAGCAACACTGAACGGACGTCCGATGCGGCCGAGTAAAGCAACTTCACTTTCTGAAGGTATTGTAGGTTTGGGTTATTCGCCTAATAGTTCGATCGAGGCGACCCAAAAAGCATTTGCTTATTTATTCGAAAACGGCGGTGTCTATCATGACATAGGTTCAGGGGCCTTGATGACAGCATACGTTGCTGCCGGACGTTATGTCGGTTATTATGAATATCAGATCAATTCCTGGGACTGTCTGGCAGGTATCGCCATGGTTCGGGAAACCGGTGGCTGGACCAATGACTTTTTAGCAAATGACGGTTTACACACTGGTAATCCCGTCCTCGCTGCAGCACCCGGAGCCAAAGAAGCCATGTTAAACTTATTCAGCGCAGCCGGCCATTAATTCCAGCCAGCACTTTTCTAGACTAGCCAATGTTTAAAGCAATTAAGCCTTTGTCAAATCCTGCCATGGGAGCACGCTGGCAGGGAAAAACTCTCCAGTTTGGTCTGATTGCCGCTGACGTCGTTTGCCTCCGCTATTTATTCTACGCTGATTTACTTCCGCAAGCCGGAGATGAAGCAGTACTCCTGAACCTTGTTGAATTGGACAAACTGTTTCATTTTGGCGATGTCTGGGGCTGGCAAGCAGAATATTCTGGAAACAAGGAAGCTTCGCTAACTTATCTGATACAGCTCGAAAAAAGGGACGGTACCAAATATTTTGTGATAGATCCTTTTGCGAGAGAAAGCCGGGGGGCAGAACGGTGGGGAAAAACTCTTGGCTTTGAGGTGGACGTGGAAGATTTATCTCTTAAAGTTATTAAGCGTCCGCAGGAATATTTTTTTCATGGAATACGTCGATTACCCGTTCTGCGTCCGGAAGCTCCAACTATTAAAATTACTTCAAGACCTACTGCTCCTCAACATTCTTTGGAACAGAGTATTGTTTACGAATGTCACCTTCGCGGGATGACCCGCAGCCCATCCAGTGCCGTCGCTGATTCTGCTTATTCCGGAACCTATCAGGGTTTGACAGATTGCATTCCGCACCTGAAAACACTTGGTGTAACTGCGGTAGAATTGCTGCCAGTTTTTGATTTTGATGAAAACGAGAGAGTATTTCCTGCCGGTGACAATGCTCATCCATTATATAATTATTGGGGTTATTCAACACTTCAGTATTTTGCGCCAAAACAAAATTATGCCGCTGATGTGGAAAACGCGGTGTCGGAATTTAAAGCGATGGTTGATAAATTCCACGCAGCCAGTTTAGAGATATGGCTGGATGTGGTTTTTAACCATACGGCTGAATTTGGTGCAGATGGCCCGGTGGATCATTTTAAGGCACTTGCTCCGGATCATTGGTATTTGCTGGAAAAAGACGGAACCCATATTAATTATTCCGGATGCGGAAACACGTTGAAATGCGCACATCCCACCAGCAGACGAATGATTCGTGAATGTCTTATTTACTGGGCCCAGGAAATGGGAGTGGACGGATTCCGTTTTGATCTCGCCACAATCCTTAATCGAGATGCATCCGGAAATATCATGGATTTTCCGCAGTTACTTTGGGAATTAAGGCAAGAGCCGTCACTGAAAAATATTAAACTGATTGCGGAACCTTGGGATGCTTCCGGAGGTTACGAACTCGGAAAAGCGTCCGGACTTGCAGATTGGGCGGAATGGAACGATAAATACCGTGATACTGTGCGTCGTGCTTTGCGGGGTGAGGAAAAAATGATGGAGGCGCTTAAAAGCTCAATTCTCGGCAGTCCGGAAATTTTTGGTTCTGTAGCATCCGGTAGGAAATACAGCCTCAACTTTATAACCTCGCACGATGGTATGACGTTGATGGATCTCGTTTCATACAACGAAAAACACAACGAAGCTAACGGTGAAAAAAACCGCGACGGCCATAATTCAGAATTTGCTGATAATTGCGGAATCGAGGGGCCGACTAATAATCCGGAAATTAGAAAATTACGTTTCCGGAAATTGCGTATGTTTCAATGCCTGCTGCAACTGTCAAACGGAATTCCAATGCTGCTCGGAGGTGATGAATTCGGCAGGACGCAGCAGGGGAATAACAATGCCTATTGCCATGATTCTGAGCTGACATGGCTTGACTGGGAGCTCGTGGAAAGAAACTCCGAACTTTTACTTTTTACTCGACGTATGATTGCTTTGCGGAAACAGCACTCATCCTTTCTGTTTGCACCAAAAAGCAATTATCAGTGGTTTGATGCTTCCGGAGGTGCGGAAGAGCTTGCGGCATATGTACGCACTCTGCATTACGAAGTAACAAATTCCGCCTGGCCGGAACAGATAATGCGTGTACTCATCAATTGTTTTGAACAGCCGGTTGAATTTATGCTGCCCAAAGAAATCGAATGGAAGGTTCTGATTGACAGCGCTAAAGAACCTGCTGAATACATTCCTCCTCAAGCAAGTAGCGCGTGGCTGGAAGGCTTCACCGTACAAATCCTGAGAGCTACCGGCGTGAAAGTTTGAATCTGTAAATTTGAAAATGTCACGCTTTGCCAGGAAAAATTATCGAAGGAGATGAAATGTCAAAAACAAAAAATAATGCTCCTGCTCTTGGAGCTGATTACAGTGCTAAAATGAAAAGTAGATATGCAGAAAAAGTTAAGGCCTCCGCTAAAATATACTCGAAAGCAGATCGTCGTGAAAACCGTGTAGTTGAAAACATGACAGAAGAAGCTCTGCAGCAGTCACAGAAAAAAAGCAGTTGTCATGGGCATTGTTTATGCGGATCTGTGAGCTTCAACATCATGGGAGAGTTGCGCCCTGTGGTCAATTGTCATTGCGGACAGTGTCTTCACACACACGGACATTATGCTGCCTACAGTGCGGTTGAGAAAAATAAAATTAAGTTTGTGAATGATGCCGGACTCAAATGGTTTCGTTCTTCAAATGAAGCAAGAAGGGGTTTTTGTCAGGAGTGTGGAGCAAGTCTTTTCTGGGAACGTCTTGGAGCAGGTACCATCAGTATTGCCGCGGGAATGCTCGATTTAGCTCAAGGATTAAAAACGATTGGACACATTTACTGTTCAGACAAACCTGCTTATTATGAAATTGTTGATGACCTGCCTAAGTTTCCTCAATCCTCTGAGGGAGAACTTGAAGGTGATTCGTCACAATAAAGAAAATTGTTTATTTCATTTGATGGTTTTGCAAAAATAACTGAAATCAACTAATTTTAATTTCGCTACTCTCGAAATGACACGTTTTCAGGATTTTTTCAGGTTCAGTTTATTTGTCAGCTAATTTCACAAAATTAACATACAGTCACCATAACTAAAAAAGCGGTAATTATGTTCAACCGCTTGTCGGTATGCAGACAATAAAAAATCACGTCCGCAAAAAGCAGAGACCAATAACATCAATGTTGATTTTGGCAGGTGAAAATTGGTCAGCAGCCCTGCCATCATCCTGAATTCGTAGGGCGCGTGAATAAAAATATCAGTCCAGCCTGAGCTGACTTGGAATTTCTGTTGCGCCAAAGTTTCTAGCACCCTTACAGAAGTTGTACCGAGGCAAATGATCTTTTTTTGATTTAGCCGGTATTTTTTCAACTGTTCCAGAGTTTGAGCGGAAACAGAAAAAAATTCCGCATGCATTTTGTGTTGCCTGATATCTTCAACCTCAATTGAGGAAAAAGTCCCCAGCCCAACATGCAGCGTAACCTCCAGGATGTCTATTCCACGCTGGCTGATTTCTGTTAGAATTTCCGGTGTAAAGTGCAAACCCGCGGTCGGTGCCGCAATGGCCCCCGGTTCTGAAGCAAAACAGGTTTGGTAACGCTGCCGGTCTTCCGCATTTTGTAAAGCACTTGCATGCCGACGTTCTATGTAAGGTGGTAAAGGCGGGAGACCAAATTCTTCTAAACGTTCTTTCAAAAGTTCCGCTTCTTCAAATGACAACAGCCATTCTCCCTCTTCAAGTCTTTGTTGCGCAACTGCCCGCAGACGTCCCCCGCAAAATTCAAGAAGCTCGCCAGTATTGATTCTTCCGGCCTTACGGACAATAGCAGACCAGAGGCCTTCGCTTTTTTCTTCAACAAGTAATGCTTCAATCACTGCTCCGGTTTGACGTTTTCCGGGGAGACGTGCAGGCAGCACTTTGGTGTTGTTAATAACAAGGCAGGAGGATTCCGGTAACAGCGAAACTATTTCTGCAAAATTATGATGTGAGATTTGTCCACTTTGACGTTCCAGCATGAGCATTCGTGACTGGTCACGTTCAGCTGCGGGATGTTGGGCAATGAGATTTTGCGGAAGTTCATAATTGTATGAACTTAACTGAGAATCGGATGAAGGCATTTAGTAATTGAAGATAAAATGTCAGCTCAGAGCAAACCGGTTTATTAAAATATTTATCCGTTGCTAGCTGTTGCCGCTGCGGCTAATTTGTTTTATCCATGCCTCCCATTTTTTTCACCCGCTCTTCAGGAGAAATAATCTGTGTTATTTTCGCACCAAAATTTTCTTCTGAAACTACGACCTCACCTTGAGCGATCAATTTCCCGTTGACAAACATATCGAGGTTTTCTCCAACTAATCTGTGCAATTCCATAACAGATCCCTGACCAAGTGAAAGAAGGTCGTTGATGCTCATTTTGGCGCGGCCTACCTCAAAGGTCACGGTCAAAGGCATTTTCAGCAAAAAATTCAAATCAACACCTTCTTCATCATCTGACGCTGCGTTCATGGAGGATGAGGTGTCTGTCGCGGATTCCAGCATCTCGTCGAGGTTTTCGTCAGTAGATTCAACCGTCTCGGTAATTAAGGAACTCAGGTCACCACTGCCCCCAAAATCCGTTGAAGTTGAGGTGTTTTCATCCATCTCATTCATCAATGAATCCATATCGTCTTCAGGATTATCCACATTTTCACTTTCAGCAGTATCAGCTTCAGTACTTTCCTGATCTTCTAGAACATCTTCGTCTGCCATTTTTTACTCCATTAAAATATTATTAGCTGGATTCGGTTGATTCCAGCTTCCAGCAACTACGTAATTTCGGTTCTTCAAGAGCATCACAACCGGAAGGACTTTTAAAACCTTTTAATTTAAAATTAAATACCATTTCATCCGGAATGATTTTTTGTAAATCAACAGAACTTTCAGTATCACTTAAGTCAGCAAGGCAGCGGAAATTTTCCTCAGTCAATTGTTCTACCTTCCTGATCCGCGGTTGACAGCGCCATTTCTGTATAAAGCAAAAATGCTGCACGTGTGCTTCCGCAACTTGTTCCAATCCGGAAAGAAAAACCGATCCCCGATAAGCAGCACCGTAAACCTGAGCTGCTTTGCGGCTTGCTAAATAATTTGGAACCTCATGCGGAGAAAGGTGTCCATATGCCCGGCCTGTTGGAAAATCGAGCATGGTGGCGGCAAATCGGTGTCCGCCAAGATGACTGCTGTCCCATACTTCAACAGCAGTTTTTTGCCTTGAAACATGATAACGCATTTTATCAGCAAGTTCCTGTCCAAACTTGGCACAGCATTTATCATGCCTCCCGTGGGTACAAATAAAAATCTGCTCCCCTTTAATTGCGGCGGGTGAAAAAGCGGCAGTTATTCCATCCCGAAAATAGGATTCCAAAACAGCTGGAATTTGACTGGGCAACACATTTGAATAACAGTATTTTTCAGGATAAATATAAATTTCTACCTTGTCCTGACTCAGTCCTGCACGGCTGACCAGGCGGATGCTAATTTTTCCATTAACTTCGCTCTGTTCTTTCATCCATTTCTTTAATCCCTGAGGAAATCCACCTTTTGCTTCAAGTGCTTCATATTGCCAATATTTTTTAGGCCAGGTGATAAAAACAAAATGCCTTGCAAATGGCGCGGTTCCCGCCAGTGGTTCAGCAGATTTCCTGGTCAAAACGCTGCAGTAATTTAAATCGGACATTATTCAGCTTCAGCTAGTTGTTGCGCAGACAGTCTTTCAGGATGTGACAAAAGCAGCATGAGGTTTGTAACAGGCAACTTTGTGATCAATCTCCTGCGGATTATTCTCAAAACCTCCTGAAGAACCAGCTTTAATATTTTGCAGAGCAGGAGAAATATTTCTACATTTATTCTCAACCAGCGGACAGCGTGAAGCGTATACGCAGCCATGTGCGGATAAGGTTTCAAAATTTGCTCCCGGCATTTTCGGGACAGAATTATTTGCAGATTTGCTCTTTTTCCTTGAAGGATCAGTACGCGGTACCGCTGCCAGCAAAGCACGTGTATAGGGATGCTGAGCATGATCAAACAACGTTTGTGTTGCCCCCTGTTCGACAATCCTTCCGGCATACATAACGGCAACTTTTGTTGTCATGTGACGGACTATGCTGAGGTCATGACTGATAAACAGATAAGCCAATCTGTGCCGGTCACGCAGGTCCATCATTAAATTAAGAACCTGAGCCTGTACTGAAACATCAAGCGCGGAAACCGGTTCATCTGCCACAATCAAAGCCGGACGTGTTATCAGTGCACGGGCAATCGCAATCCGTTGCCTTTGTCCTCCGGAAAATTCATGCGGAAATTTAACTGCGTCATTTGGTGAAAGTCCTACATTGTCCAGGGCTTCCGCAACCATTTCACTCCGTTTTTCAGGTGCCATTTCTCCAAGTAAAGACAAAGGTTCTGCGACAATTTTTCCTACACTTTGCCGTGGATCAAGCGAGCCGTACGGATCTTGAAAAATCATTTGCAGACCACACCGCACACGGCGTAATTCTTTAGCTTTTAGTGCATGCAGATTCTCTCCCTGAAAACAAATTTCTCCAGACTGTGGCGATTCAAGTGCCATTACAGTACGTGCTAAAGTTGATTTTCCGCAGCCGGACTCACCAACAATACCGAAACTTTCACCAGAATTTACGGCTAAGCTTACACCATCCAGCGCACGGAAACGTTTTGCAGTAGAAAATAATTGTTGGCGGGGGAGAATGTATTCCCTCACCACTTTCCGGATTTCGAGTAATGAAGTGTCTGTCTTTTCTTGATTCATACTTTTTAATTATAAGGGAAAAAACAAGCAGAAGAATGTCCCGTGCCGAACCGGATTTCGTCCGGAAGTTGTGAAGAACAATTTGCCTGAGCCCGTGAACAGCGTTCAGCAAAGGAACAGCCTTTGGAACGTTCCCAAAACTCCGGAACACGACCCGGAATTGTTGACAATCTGTTTGTTGGCGAATATTCGGTTTGTAATCCTTTTTCAGTATTTGGGATTTCTGCATCCGGAATTGAGGCAAACAGACCTCGTGTGTAGGGATGCGCCAAGTTTTCAAAAACTTTATTTGTAGGACCTCTCTCTACGATACGTCCGGCATACATGACGAGCATCTGATCTGTATTCTCCGCGACTACACCTAAATCATGCGTGATAAGGATCAGCGACATGTTTTCTTCAAAAACCAACTCCGCGATCAAAGCCAGTATTTGCGCCTGAATCGTAACGTCCAGTGCAGTTGTCGGTTCATCCGCAATGATTAATTCCGGACCGCAGGCCATTGCAATCGCAATTACAACCCTTTGTCTTTGTCCTCCGGAAAGCTGATGCGGATAGAGTGAGCGTGAATATTGTTGAGTTGGCAAACCGACACGGTCCAGCACCTTTGATGCCTGTTGCTGTGCCTGATGGCGGGATAAGTTTTTGTGCAGTCTAAGACTTTCTGCCACTTGAAAACCAATCGGCAGGACTGGGTTAAGTGCGCTCATTGGTTCCTGAAAAACCATGCTGATTTTGTTCCCCCTGATTTGACACAATTCTTTTTCAGGTAAACTCAGCAAATTGCCTCCGAACTGAACTTCTCCGGATGCAGTCATATTGTCCGGTAGCAATCCCATGATGGCAAAGGCCATCATTGATTTACCGCAACCTGATTCTCCAACAACACCGAGACTTGTACCGCGTTCAAGCTTAAAATTGAGATTGTCCAAAATGGTTAAAGAACTGGACTTGTGCTCTGTACGTACAGTTAAATTATTTACGGTCAACAAATTCAAAATGGCGTGGTTCGAAGTGTGATTTCTTAAAGGTTGTGAAGATTTTCACAAAAAGTGAAACGGAAAAATTGTAAAAAGATGCTTTGATCTATTTTTGTAAGTTGGCAAGCTTTTTGGAAAGCATACCTTAAAAGTGCAGTTTTTGCATGCAGAATTTGACCATTTTTAGTATTCTGTGATAAATTGTTATCAAAATGGAAAAATAATAATAAGGCTCTTTAGAGTGAGTAACATTGTCTTTCTTTTATTAAATTAAATCAGCTAAGGTATATTTTATGAGGTCAGCATTTCAGGAAGAATTATTCGGTACCGAGCAATACACTCGTTTATGCAGTATCTGCAGGGGCGAATTTCCACGTTCTTCGGAATTTTTTCCCGAAGGCCGTTGTCAGGACATGATGGCCTCCTATTGCCGTAAATGCGCGAATGTACGGGCTCAGACGCAACGCTCCTTAAAAGAAAACAAAACAGAAATTTCAACTTTATATTCACTGGAAAAGAGTTGTAAAGAATGCGGTGAAATTAAACAATTACGTGAATTTTACATGTCTTCACAATCGCATGATGGTAAAACATCTGCGTGTAAAAACTGCACTGACGAAAAACATAAAGAACGTGAGATACGACAGCAGCAGCTAGCTGAGTTGAGATGGGCTGTGTATTTTATCCAGGACTCAAGAAATAACAGAGTTAAAATAGGTTCAAGTGACGATCCTGAACTAGCACTCACGTCCCTCCAGGAAGGTTCTTCAGAAACTCTTCATCTGATCGCGAATCATGAATCAGGTGAAAAAGATACTGCTGAAATGATCGTGAATGCACTGCATTGTCTATTTCAAACTCATCATACCCGAAACGGTTGGTTTGAAATGGTGCCTTCGCTGGAACAGTACATTTCGCTGATTCAGCATGGAGATTTTGAAAAAGCGGAAATACTGCTTTACCCAATTGAAAATACAGAAAATAAACCCTCATCAAAACCGATTCAAAAAGAAAGCATAGAAGGTGTGGTAGTAGTTGATGGACAAAGTTTCCCCAGCATTTCAGCGGCCTCAAGTGCAACCGGATATACTGCAGAACAGTTGAAAAAATACCTGCAAAATTCTGCGGATTCCAACTCACCTCTCGACCCAAAGCTCCAAAAAGCAGGTTGATTGTTTGCTTGGGCTGAGAGCGCCATGAGTGGTAGTATTTATTCAAGATTTGTTTTTCCCTACGTTTGTGAATTCTTCATGTCCGGTGATTCCTTAAACGGTTTTCGACAGGACGCACTCCTGAAAACAGGAGGTGAGGTTCTGGAGATCGGTTTTGGAACAGGACTCAATCTACCTCA
>Ga0207986_1000084_pt1 | contig 41759 bp, 36 predicted proteins | sample ETNtaG_26_FD_185764 | JGI IMG/M metagenome (GOLD analysis project Ga0207986, IMG submission 185764) | Marine microbial and viral communities from oxygen minimum zone, Eastern Pacific Ocean - ETNP201302SV89 (SPAdes) (version 2) | ecosystem: Environmental > Aquatic > Marine > Oceanic ... | reverse complement strand
CCTACCCAGAATGCCTTTATCGAACGATTCAACGGCACCTATCGCCGAGAGGTGCTGGAGTGCTGGTGCTTCAAGACCCTGAAAGAGGTAAGAGAAGAGACAGAACGATGGATCAGGGAATACAACTCTGAGCGACCACACCAGTCACTCGGAGATCTGTCGCCAATACTGTTTTTACAACAGAGAGGGTTCGGCCAATTTTCTATTTATGCGCTGTAGAAAGATGGGGGTGTTGACAGGCTGATTAAATTTTGTTTGTAGATGAACACCTCGTTATAAGCTAATGCTTTAGTTATAGACTTTTTTATTTATCTTATTGTCCTGCATCAGTATACTTTTACTTTCCTATAGTTTATTTTTGAAATTATTAGTCATGATGAAAAAAATACTACTTAAAAATAATTCCGCTATCAGTTGATGTCAGATCTAAACCAAACCACTGAACTCAATGAGGTCGATTTCGAAGCACTGGGAAGGGCGCAGACTCAGAGGGCATCAGGAAGAGATCTTTCGTTTAAGTGTCTTTATCATCAATCGAGAGAAGGGGCATGACGTCACAGTCGATCAGCGCGTCCCCCCTCCAATCGATCCAAATAAACTAAAGAGGGTAATGACAATCCTACTTGGTATACTACTTTAGGGTAATGGAAGGAGTGGCCTTAAACTTTGAGATCCTTCTATTCGAACAATCAAAAGATCAGAATTCAGAACTATGATACTTAACTCTTACTCAACCTGAATAACACACATGTTACCCTACCTGGTCGCTATTATCATCATCACTTCTCTTCTCTACTTACTAACCCCTATCGCCCACAACATTGGCCTGATCGACCAACCTGATTCACGAAAACAGCATTCGCAATCAACCCCTCTCACCGGTGGCATTTCCATCGCCTTTGCCTTTGGAATGGCCGTACTTTTTCTCCCAATTGGACTTGAGAGCTATCGCCTCCTCTTCTTCTCCATAATCACGATAGTCCTCATTGGCGCACTTGACGACCACCGTGATATCTCGCCAAAAATCAAGTTCCTTTTCCAATTTGCTGTCGCCACTGTGCTTGTTTTGGTTGACGACAAGGTGGTGCTCTTTATTGGTGATATCCTCTTCTCCGGCCGCTCACAAGGGCTGGGAATATTGGCGACCCCCTTCACCATCATCGCCATTGTCGGTGTCATCAACGCCTTCAACATGATCGATGGCCATGATGGCCTGACCGGAGGAGTCACCCTCATCACTTTCGGGGCCTACATCTTGTTGTTACACCTACAACCCGGCATGGCCCACACCCTTCCTCTTCTCTATCTTCTGGCGACAGTCATCGCCGTCTTTCTCGTTTTTAATTTAGAGTTCTTGGTCGGTCGCTACCGAAAGGTCTTCCTCGGAGATGCCGGAAGCATGTTCCTCGGCCTTGTCTGTGTCTACTTTCTCATTAACCTCACCAAGCCGGGTATAGAGATCATCAACGTCACTTCAGCTGCTTGGATTATCGGACTTCCTCTTCTGGATATGATGAGCGTCTTCATACTTCGCATCACAAAAGGCAGATCACCCTTCAACGCGGATCGATTACACATTCACCACCTTCTTCTAGACCTAGGCTTTGGGAAATACACAGTTCTGGTCATGCTTCTATCTCTACACCTCATCTTCACTCTTATCGGCCTACTCGGCACACTTTACCACTGGCCTGACGGCATTCTCTTCTGGGGGATGTTTGTAATTCTTGCTCTTTATATTGGTTTCAACATCAAAACCCAAACTCAGTCCTGATCTGGGTGTTCCACCTCAATCGGCTCATAATCCTCTCATGGATAAGGCGTCAGTGAGTTTGGATTAAAGGTGTCATTACTTATCGTTAACCCATTTTTTCCAGTCTTTTTATCAGGCCACCCGGTTTTTTTTGCCAACTCTACTTAACCCTCAATGCCAGTTGAGAATAGGGCCTTGCAGTCCAGATCACTAATGAAATGATCAGAAATACTGAGATCAGGAAAAAAGGTAGTTGAAATTAGATGTCACACCGATCAATAGCAGTAATGATTCTGGGTAAAGAAAAACTAGCAATCACTCTGTGTAAAACACATCTTCGTTGGAGTGATCTTCGAGGAATTCGTGCCGGATGGTTTTCTCTAGCGCTTCTTCGAGAGGAACAGGTGATACAAACCCAGTTTCATCAATTGCTGTGTTGTACACCGAATTTGCGCAGAATTTCTTCATACGAATAGAACTAATTGCAAACCGTTTTCCAGTGACTGCAGCCGCCAGATCAAATCCCTTGCCCGCAAGATATCCCAGCCAGTAAGGGAGACGAAAACCAATCTTCTCCGACCGCCCGAAGATACGATTCACCCGAGCCACCAAGGCGTTCATGGTAAAATCTGGCTTGTCGATAAAGTTGTAGATATGTACACCGGGCTTGAACGACATCGAATACTCGATAAAGGCAACGATATTTTCGACATAGGCCATCGACTTGCGATTGTTCCCATGCCCCACCATCATGAAGCGACCGGAGGCAATCTGACGTAACAGATTGTAGACATTCCCTCGGTTCTGCTCACCAAACACAACGGTCGGACGGATAATCACCAAGGTTCGCTCATCCGGCGCCTCTGCCTGCCACTCGTTATAAATCTGTTCCGCCTCATATTTTGTACGTCCGTAATCATTAAACGGTGCAATCTTGCCAGACTCATCAGTACCCACAGGAGCAAAGCCATAAGTCGCCACTGTACTGGTAAAGATGATCGTATTTACACTCTTCTCACACGCCACAGTGCAGATATTCTTTGCACCACCGACATTCACATCATCGTACAAACTCAAGGGGCGCACATCGTCGCGGTGCTCTGCGGCTAGATTCACCACAACTGCTCCTTCAGACATATGATGACGGAGTTGCTCTACTGAACGAACATCGGCATTCACATCATGATCTGGAAATGTACGACTGGGGGCTTTGTCAAGAATAGAAAAAGCAGTATCAGGAACTTTTTGAAACCGTTGGCACAACTGAGTCCCTATAAAACCACTACCACCGATAACATCAATTTTCATAACTGATATCTTCCCTATTGTTATTACTCAAGATCATTATTTAAATAATGGCGTTCTACTTGCATTAGATCTAATGCTTGTATAGCGAGATGTGTCTCTCTCGAGATTATCACCTTATCATCTACTTATTAAAACATCGTTTAGCTGATAAGAGTTTGAAAACAATAAGATCAACACCGCATTGTTCACATTAATTTTATTATGATTATCTTCTATATCTCGTAAACTCCGACACAAGAAGAGTACCCTATAAATGAATTTACTGGTTCCTATTAAATATTTAAGATTAGTATACATACAATGAATATGGTTAGTTATTGTTATCAACTATGTCGCAATTGTAATGGCCGAAGAAGAAATGAGATACCAGAAAACCGTGGAAATAAATAATAATAAATTATTCATTAATATCAATTAGCCCTCGGCATAAGCAACCTGATGCCAATTTTAAATTTGGTATAAAGCTGCTTCAAGCTTCTTGTTTTAATAATCTCACGCAAGATTATATAAGGAGAAGAATAAAAAGATCTTAGGGCACGATCTTGAAGATTCCTTAATTCCTCACTAGAAATATTCTCATTTAATGTTCTAATTTTAAAATCAGCACTGGGTTTAATTGCAAATTGTAACCAATAGTCTTCTGAAGAAGATCCCTGGACTAAAGAGCGCTCATAAAGAACAGTTTTAGGAAATGGCGTACAAATTGAATAGTTAACATGAGCAGGTTTTAGTTCCAACACAAGATCCATGGTCTTCTTAATATCATCTACTGTTTCAGTTGGAATACCTATCATCAAATATGCAAAAACCTCAATTCCTGCTTTTTTAGTATTGTTTATAGCTAATCTTATCTGCTCTAACGTTATTCCTTTTTCGAGGTAGTCCAATAATCGTTGGGAACCAGACTCTATCCCATAATGAATTCTATAACAGCCTGCTTTTTTTAGTATATTCAACATCTCATTATCAACACGATCTATTCTTGAGCTGATTTTGAATTTTATCCCAAGATTTTCATCAATTAATAAATTACACAGCTTGAATATTCGTTTTCTATTAATCGTAAAGGTATCATCTATTATGAAAAATTCATTGATACCACGAGACCTCAAATATTTAATCTCACTCAAAACATTTTCTGCACTTCTATACCGATATCGGGTTAAGCGGATATCACAGAATGTGCACTTTGAAGGACAACCTCTTGAGGTCTGTATGGAAGCAACTTTTGCATCATTTGCAAGGACAACTGTATATTTTTTAAGATCGATCAGGTCATGTGCAGGCATAGCGAGTTCATCTAAATTAGCAACCGCTTTTCGGGCGGGGTTGATAATAGTAAGTCCGTTTTTATTATTTTTCCAGCCTAACCCCTCTATAGAGGATAGTTTAGTATCAAGATCTTCGACACATTTTTTAGCAATTAGGTTAATCAACTCATTAAAAGTTATTTCTCCTTCACCAAAAACAATAAAATCAACCTCGGGAAAATTAAGTGTTTCTTTTGGATATATTGTTGGATGGAACCCACCAAAGCATATTTTAGTTATTGGCGAAACATCTCTTATTATTCTTGCCACATCAAGGCAGTCGAGCAAGTTAAATGTTAAAACACTAAATCCAACGATATCTGGTTTTTTCTTTTTAATAATCTCTCGCAAATCATCCTTGTTAAGACCATCTGCCAGTGAGTCTATTATTTCAGGATTATGACCACCGAACTTTTTTAGATATCCGGCTACGTAGAGAATGCCTAATTTCTGTCTAAACTCTCGACGTTTGTCAAGTTTTTTTGTTACGTAAGACTCTATATAGTGTTTTTCAGGTGGAACTATAAATAGTATATTCATTATTGTATATTACGGCCAATGTCAGTCAATAAATTATAGAATTTTACTGCAGAAATATGAAATTGATACTTTTTTTCAAATAATTTTCTACTATTCTGCCCCAATGCCGACAATAATGTTACATTATTTGAATACTGCTTAATAATTTCTTCAAGCCTTTTATAATTACCAATGATCACACTTTCGCCGCATTCACCCTTACGTATATCTCTAGCTATTTCACCGTCTCTATCACCAATAAATATGACTGGCTTCCCTGCTGCCAGAATACCGTAAAATTTACTTGGCACTATAAAACCTTCCATTTTTGGATCTAAGGTCACCCAATGTACATCTGCAATATTTAAACTTAAAGGTAGTAAATCACGGTTTTGGTAAGGTTTAAACATTATATTATTGAGTTTATTTTTTGCCGCATATTGTTTTACTGTATCGAAGCCATCTCCACATCCGATAAAAAGAAATAGAATATTATTATTAAATTTTAATTTATTTATAACTGCCAAAATAGTTGAAACGTCATGTGCTCTTCCTAAATTCCCGGAATAACCTATAACAAACTTACCCTCTAACCCCCAATCTTTACGAATTTGATTATCGTTATGTGAAATTGGAAATATTTCGCCCCCTTTTGACCAATTTACTATCTTAATTGTATTATTACTTATACCAATACTGACTAAGTAGTCAAGCATTGTATTACCAATCACTATATTTTTATCGGCTTTCTTGAAAATAAAGTTACGTAATGTAGTCAATGATCTATTAATCAAAGACGATTTAGAAAAAAGACCTGCAGAAACGGCAACCTCAGGAAATAAGTCTTGCACCCAGTTTACTACAACTCCTTTCTTTAATCTAATTATTGGGTATGCAATTATATTAAAAAAAGGTGGCTCAGTTAACAATAAAACAGTATCATTTTGTTTAACTATTTGGAATAGTTTAATCATCAATGAGATTTCTAATGTAATGTAATTAATAACTCTATTAATAATTCTCCTTCTGCCAAAGTTTGAAGACCAGACTCGATAAACATTAACACCATTAATTTCCTCGTAATTTATTAATGTCTTATCCTCAACGTCGTAACGCACATATCTACTTGTAATAACAGATACTTCAAAACTATTACTTGAAAGGTAAAAAGATATGTCGGATAGCATTTGGCTGCCTGCAGAATTATCTGGATAGAAGTAATAATGCACACATACCAATTGTTTACTATCTTTATTATGGGAATTTGGCATCTTCATGAAATATTTTTAAAAATAATGAATTGCATTATAACATTTCTGATATACTTTACTAGAGCATTTCTTCTGATTATACGATCGAGGATTTTTGCTTAGAACCTTACTGAGGTAGGTTAAAGATAGGCTGAAGGAATTGATTATTACCAAGGTTTCTGATAGAGTCAGGTCTGCTTTTAATGGAGTAATTTTTAAATGAAAGTAATGTTGATCTTGCCAACTTTTGGATATGATCATGGATATCCAAAATTTTTTTCTAATTCAGATTTCCCTACTGGGTTTGCTTATATTGCAGCAGCAATTAAAGGTTCAGGACACGAAGTTGTAGGTGTGAATCCGAATAATAATGTAAATTATGCTACTGCTTATGATATGGTTCGCAGTGTAATTAGAGAATGTTTGCAGAAGGAAATGCCTGATTTAATAGGGTTAGGCGGATTAAGTACTGATTTTAATTTTCTTAGTGATGCCATTAATATTATAAGAGAGAATGATTCATCTATTCCAATTGTTTTAGGAGGAGGAATTGTCAATTCTGATGCTGAGTTTATTTTTACTCAATTAAAACCTAATTTTTGTATCAAAGGAGAAGCAGAAGAAGTAATTGTAAAATTAATTAGGGCACTTGAGAGTACAACACCTGTATTTAATGAAATTGATAATATTGGGTACTGGAATAATAATACCCCTATCTTTACTAAGCAAAATTATAATTATATTGATATTAATGATAGATTATTTCCAGACTACGAACCATTCGAACTTTCAGCACTGATAGACGATTATTCGATGGCGGCTAGATATGTATATAGATATACTAGAAATAATCCCCGACCAATGACAATTGTGAGTGCACGTGGATGCCCATTTTCATGTACCTTCTGTATACATGGTGATGCCAGTGACACTAGAAAATATAGAGCTCGTTCCATTGACAATATAATTGAAGAAATATCATATTTATATAATATGTATAACTTTAATATACTTATAATATTGGACGAATTATTTGTTGCAAAAAGAGGAAGATTGGCCGAATTTTCCAATGCACTAATAAACGCCAAGCTAGATAATGGCTGGGACTTTGACTGGATATTTCAAACTCACTCCAATTCTAAAATAGACTATGAAACATTTAAACTTGCCAAAAAAGCAGGGTGTTATTGCTTTACGTATGGACTTGAAAGTGCTAGTCCGGCTGTTATACAGAGTATGAATAAAAAATCAGAATTATCGGAAGTTATTAAAGCTATTAATCTTTCGAATAAAGTAAAACTTGGTTTTTATGCTGCATTCATACTTGGAGATACTGTTGAAAATGAAGAAACGATACATGAATCTATGCAGTTTTTTTCTAATTATTGTATAAACTTACACATAAGCTTTGCAGCAATTTCGCCATACCCTGGCAGCGAATTATTTATTCACTGCCTGAATAACGGAATTATAAGCAAAAGATTAGAATATTATAGGAATATTGATAAGGAAATCTATAATATGACATCTATACGGAATACCGTATGGTTTTCATGGATTTATTTGTGTATCTATTTGTCGCAATTCTCTAATTATGCCCAGACTACAAATGCGTCATCTTGTAAAATTGATCTTAGTGGTTCGTCAAATCTTATTGCTGACTATTATAACCAATCAATTTACAACATAGCAGCAGTTTGCCCACACTGTGGAGAATCAAATGATTATAGAGAATTATTGAAAACAGATATTGATAGGGATAGTAATTCTTCTAAGTTTTCATCGTCACTCAAATCAACTATAGTAAAGATGGTTGGGTTGAAGGCAAATAAATATAATGTTATTAAGTTTATAATAAATGGTGCAATTTATTTCATGCTAAGTTTTTGGAAACCTATATATAAAGATCTAAGCCCGCTACTTGGCGCCAGACAACGTTCTGCTTCTTTTGTTACTGGGTGTAAGTTCTGTCACAAGAGAATTATTGTTAATGTTGCAACTTATAATAATGCCGGTTTATTTAATAAGATTCGATTTTTTCTTAAGAAAGTATTACGTATATGATAATGAAATTTCTTGTTAGTTCTATTGATGAAAATGAATCCTTCGTATGCATACCAGAAGAAGCGCTAGAGATATTTCTGAGTGCCAAGATTGATCTTACTCTAGGCATTACATAATCTATGATTTCTGATGTTATAAAATGGTCCTGTTTTTTGATCCACTGCTCTTCGCTACGTAAACAGCTCCATTTACAGAATATACTGGAGTAGCTTCTTGCCTTCTTTTTTGCAATAAATTATTACCAATGAATGGCTTTATAATATTTTATATCCACTCCTTTTAATGCCATCCAAAATTTAGAGTTTTCCGGGCAATATTTTATCCGATACTCCATCGGTGTTAATTTTCCAAGCGACTGATGAGGTCGCTCCTCATTGTATTCTCTGATCCAATTTCTGCTGATTTCTCTTACCTCTTCCAGATCCCTGAACGCATACTTGTCGAGCACCTCTGACCTGTAAGTTCGTTTGAAGCGTTCAATGTAAGAGTTCTGGATAGGTTTGCCTGGCTGAATAAATTCCAGGTCTATGTTGTGCTCCTCAGCCCATGTAGCCATTGTGGTTGAAATAAGTTCTGGTCCATTGTCCATTCTCATCTTGGCTGGATAGCCTCTGGTCAGTGCAATTCGATCCAGAACACGTATGCTCCGCTGTGACGGCAGATTGAGACCGACCTCATTGGCCAGTACCTCCCGGTTGTAGTCATCGACCACATTGAAGGTACGAAAACGCCTTCCATTCATCAATGCGTCACTCATGAAGTCGATCGACCAGCACTGGTTAATCGACTCTGGTACCGAGAGTGGCTGGGGATATCTGTTGGGAAGTCTCTTCTTCCCCTTGCGCCGAAGGTTGAGATTTAGTGCTCTATATACCCGATAAACGCGCTTGTGATTCCAGGGCTTACCCTCTCTGCGCAGTGTGTCAACCATTAGACCAAAACCATAGGCCGGTTTCTCTTCCTGCCAGCCGAAGCAGTGCCTCAAACACAGGGAGATCCTTCTCAGTACTAGGTTGAGACGGATAGACAGTACGTCTCAGGTCCAGCGCCCGACAGACTGCTCGTGTAATTGATACTCCTCTTTCATGTAATCGGCCAGCTCTCTTTTCTGGGCTGGCTTTAGAGCTTTTTGCAACAACATCCTTGAGTGCCTTATGCTCCAGGCTGAGGTTGGCATACATCTGCTTCAGTCTACGGTTTTCATTCTCAAGCTCCTTGAGCTTTCGAATGTCGGAGGCATCCATCCCGCCATATGTGGCTAATTCTTTTCGACGCTTAAATGGGGCTTCGGATTCATAATTTATAGCCACACTGATAATTATTTCATCATAAATGTTATCAATAAAGTAATATTCTAGTTGCAACAAGTGAAACATCAAAACAATTTGAGGAAAAGCAAAAAGTCTAATCCCAAAGCATTTAACTACACGAAGAAATGTCGGGGTAGAAAAACTATATACATACTAACCTGTTATTTGCTTTATTATGGGAATATGGCTTTTTTCATAAAATATTTTATCAAAATGTAATGAGTTATAACATTTCTGATGCATTTTATTAGAGCATATTTTCTGTTTACATGGTCGACATTTTAAATATTCATCTGATGAAATTATATATACATTATCGCCAATAGGCTTACATGTATTAGGTAATGCCGGACCAAATATCACAATTGAAGGCACGTTAAAAGCAGCCGCAATATGTGCACCAGAACTATCCATACCAACATATAATGAGGAACTAGCCACCTCAACTATAAATTTTCGTAAGTCACCTCGAAATATTTTTACTCTGTGACTACGAACAACTTCAGGAATAAGAAGGATATTATTTATCAAATCTTCTATTTCTTTTGAGTAAAATAATAATATATTTTTATCACTTAGATTCAACAATGATAATATCAATTCACTTGATTTTTTTATCGACAAGATCCTTACTGATGTACTTGCTCCTAAGTGCACGGCAATAAAAGGTTTACTATTATCTTTATAATTATTCTCACTATTTGAAAGCCATAATACTGGTTTAAAATTAATTAATTTGATATTACTTCCCAAGAAAAGAGCAATTTTATGGTGGTGAGATACAATATGCTTTAGATTTCCAGTATCAGCTATTTTATGAGTAAGTAACCAATTCCCTGCAGAAAATGAATAGCCGACTCGCTTTGATATACCAGCAAGACTCATAATGAGAATATTTTTAAGGTCACCTCGAACATCTATTGCTAGATCAATTTTTTGATTCTTTAAAAATGATATTTTTTTAATAAGATCATAATAACTATGTTTTGTTTTCATAATCCAAGGGGGATTATATATACAATAGGAATCAACCAGATTAGGGTTATTCAATAATATTTGTTCTGCCCAGCTACCAGACAGTAAAGTAATAAATGCGTTTGGGTAAATATTCTTTAATTCCACCAACAAGGGTGTTAGCATTACAATATCACCAATTCTTCGTAGATCTACAAGCAATATTTTCTTTATGGGGGTATGTTGTTCAACATAATTATTATTACCCCATATTTTACGAAACAAAAAAAACGGGAAATATATTATAAATAATAATATACTAAACAAATTAGACAACAACACTATTTTTTTATCTAAGGACTTCAAAACGATTTTATTAATGTAGCTCCCTGTGGAGATCATAATTATAAAAAATAGAGGAATAAGGATGAAATAAATCCATCCAGAGCAATCGATAATAAAATACTCCAACCAATGAAAGAACAAATAGATAGAAAATAAACCTGTTGCTCTTCTTTGTAAGCACTTGATCTAGCAAACCAATTAATATTGAAGTAGCAATCAATCCTGTGTAGATGTCAAGCCTACCTGCCACATACATTATCTTATAAATTCCTATATAGTAAAAGATTACTGTTAAAAATGATAATCCAAAAAAATATTTAATTTTTTTCCACATCAAAATATCCAACTTTGCTGAAGATTTTGAGAGTATTGTAAAAACACTCAAACCTCCAATTGTTATAATTTTACGGGCAAATCCAAGTATCGGATTAGGAGCTAGCCCGTGAAACTGTACTCCGCCACTATATAGTAGTACGTTTTTTTCATATCCGTAAAAATATAAGATTTTTTGAAACAAAGGCAATAATTTATCAACAAATGGAGCTATAAGTATAATTATAAAAAGCACAATGATGTAAGTTAAAGTTGTTAATCCATAAAACCAATACATTGGAACAAAACCAAAAGCTGTACTGTGGAAAGAAATTGCTAAAAGCATCAATACTATATAACTAATAACTTTCCTATTTATTACTGAATTTAATGCCCAAACAAAACAAGTACAAGCTAACATTTGACGAAGACTCCCTGCATACCAAGGCAATGTCCCTATCAGGTAAAATAAGGCAAGAAAATTTCTACCCGTTAATTTAAATACTCCGTAAAAGATTCCTATATATATTATTAAACTTGTAGTTAATAAATATATCGAATAATTAGAAGTAAAACTTCTAATAAAATCTGTGTATATTACAAAGCCTGGATCAAAATGAGATCTTGCCCATTTTTCCCGGCTAACATTGAGTGTTTCTCCAAAATAATAATTATAATAATTTACCCAGTCAGTTCCCATTTCCCACCGCAATCCATCTAATAAGGCCAGTGGCAAGATAATTAGCCAAAATAGTATTAATCTATTACTAATCTGTAGTCTAACGGATACTAAAGCAATAACTCCAGCAAATATTGTAAAAAATTCTATCATGAGATATTAAATTAAGACCCTTTGATAAAGTTTATCAACTTCAGAAGCGCAATTCTTCCAAGTAAAACGTTTAATATTATTATAACCAAGCTTGATATAGCTATTACGTTGATCCTTTTCGATAAGTACTGTTTTTATTGCTTCAAACAAACCTTGAATGTCTTCCGGATCTTTTGTAATAGCTGCATCCATAACAATTTCTGGAATAGGTCCAGCATTTGAACAAACAACTGGGACACCACAAGCCATGGCTTCCAGAGGTGGCCAGCCAAACCCCTCATACCATGAAGGGAACAGAAGGCAGTCAACGCTATTATAAAGTTCAACTAACTGTTTAAGACTTAGATTAGACAATCTAGTTACTGGATTGTTAAGTTTGACTTTATTAGATAGTTGTTCGCATTGACCAATAGTTCCTCCTAACCAAACGAGTTGCACAGGATCACTTAAAATATCTTGTAGTTTATTAATCACCTTAAACGAGGTTAAGTGGTTTTTGTATTGTTGATATCCCATTATCAGTACAATATGCGCTTTATCTGGAAAATTAAATTTTCTGTGTAAAATCGCTTTTTTTTCTTTAGGCATAGTATGAAATGATTCATTTATGCCATTATAAATCACGCTAATTTTTTCTGAACTAATTCCACAATATTGAACTAAATCTTTTTTTGTATTTTCACTAACTGCAATTATCGCTTTAGCTTTATGTAAAGAAGCTATCGACAGTTTAAATAGTAAAGGATAATGCGGGTAGCTTAAGCCAGAAATGATTCCTTTCCAGCCAAGAATTGGAATTATATCATGGACAGTAACAACACTCCTTTTGGAATCGATATAATTCAGTAAATATGAATAACTTTGATCAATGATATGATTGATATCGCCATTATGATTCTTCGCTGTACGAGGATAGAAATAATATTTTGAACATTTTAGTTTTATTCCATAATTTAATTTATTAAGAATAATTCCCTTAGCGATATCAGGCCGAAATATATCAATATTCCAGCTTATTTTTGATGGGTATAGTAGCATTGAACTGCTCAATTTACTTGCATACACGTCCATGCTTTTTCTATTCTCTTCTGCATATCCCCCAAAAAGAGTAACGTTGTATTTCGTCATTTAATTATAACTGAGCATGACAATATTTCAACAACAGCTCTATTTCATCTTCAATTGAATATTGAAATGTATAGCCGAGAGATGATAATGTATCTATTTTATAATCCAACATTATTCGACTAGAATCATTTGTATTTTTTAATTTTGATATAGGAGGACGATAGCCAAACAGTTGATAAGATCGGTCCTGAATTAACTTTGCCATTTCTAATATTCTATATGATTGCTCCCCACCAACATTGATGGGCATCGAATAATTATCTTCATTATTTAATAATTGTTTACAAACTAGATGGTTAATTATATTGCAAACTTCACTAATTGGAATAAAGTTTCTACATTGCATACCATCGGAATGCAATACTAATCTTCTGTCTCGTACCGATTGCATACATAGGTCATTTACAAACAGTTTCCAGCAATTTGCTGTATTGTGTACTGGAGCTCCAAAACCATTTGACAATCTGAAAACAATGCCATTAATCAAGCCTTGCTTATGTGCATAACTAACAACATCCTCAGCAGCCTTATGACTAGATGCATAAGGGTGTACGTTTACTGGGCATGTATTCTCAGAAATCACACCCTGCAGTGATTCAGAATAAACATGAACTGTTGAAATATATAAAAATTGTGCTACACCATTTTTTATTGACGATTGAACTAATCTAGAAGTATATACAGAATTAACTTCAAGAGCAGATGCTGGGTCAGTAACACACTCTGAAGCATTCATTCCTGCTGTATGAATTACAACATCAATACCTTTACATAGTTCATCAATTTTTTCTTGTTCATTCCATGATATCTGTACAATTTTACTATTACATTTATCATTTACTGATTTGATCTTACTGTCACGTGTACCAACCACAATATAATGACCTTGTCTGTTAAGAAATTCAGCGATTCTTGCACCTAAAAATCCAAAACCTCCTGTTACCAATATATTCAACTATATACTTTCCATAAAAGTTAGCATGCTCTTGGCTTGCTTTACTGTATTTAATGATTTATGTGCATAATCAGATATCTCTTGTGAACAAAACAAAAGCCCCCCATCTCCTCCATCAATAATTTCCGTCAATGTATTGGTGAGATCGTTTACATCCCCCTCATCAAATAATATGCCATGCCCATTAAGTAGCATTGGAATCGCTCCTGTATTAGATGCTATTACTATCTTACCACATGCCATTGCCTCTGGAGCAACTCGTCCATACTGTTCAACCCATACAGGTGTTGAAATAGAGGGCATGACAACAACATCTACTGCATTCATAAACTTTCCAATATTAATATGTGATGGACTAGAGTAAATCACCCTATCAGACAATCCCTCATTATCTATTTGATCATTAATGGCTTTGGCATAACTATTATGATAGCGATCGAACTTATCTATCAATAGAATCCAGTCATATTTGAGCAACCTTGATAAAGCTGAGAGTAATGTATGGACTCCCTTTTCATAGGAAATCCTGCCAAAATATCCTATAACAAATTTATTTTCTACTCCTAACTGCTTCCTTTTTTGAATTCTACTTTCATAGTCAATTTTAAAATAATTTGAATCAAATCCCAACGGTATCTTACAAATATTTTTAATACCATTTGATTTAAATATTTGATGTCCATCATCATTAACAACAAACAAGCCAGTAATCAATGTTTTGCTCAAAGCAAGAATGAACTTTTTATAAATAAGTGGAATGACAGAACTAAAACCTCTTCTTGTATAAGAGGAGTGCAAGGTTAATGGTAAATTTTCATATGAGATACAAAATATGTTTGCTTTGTTAATAATTTTTGAAAAGATAGCTATTTGCAAAACCATAATACTTGCCGGATCATTATCAATTACAATATATTTGGGGCTATACTTCTTAATTACGTTAAAAATACCAACAAAATAGTTCATTCTTGCATTAGAGCCTACTAGTTTCAAGTAGATAACATCAGGATCACCATCTCTTGGCGCATCCGCCTTTACTATTGTATTGCCAAAACTCATCTCAGTCGGAACAACTATCACAACTGAACTACCGGCAGAAAGCATATCCGAGTAAACTTTCCTGTTAATCGCTGTATGACAGGCCGATGAAATTGCTAGTACATCAATTGAACAGCTATTACACATTTAAAAATAAATATATCTTCTCAGTACAAATCTTGGTAACATTGCTGCCACAATCGTCTTCAATCGGAATTTAATTCCTAATTCTTGAGAAATTGTTATCGCTTCTAATCTTTTTCCATCATATAACAATTTAAAAACCTTATACATTCTCATTTTATTAATTAGCAGATGAAAGTTTTCATATTTGTGAAAATCAATATTATTTTTTAAATCTTTCTCCCAAATATCATATTCATCGCTCATCTCGAATCCTTCTTTATTTCCTGTATTATTATTATGAAACCTATAATATGCTACCGGTGTCTGAACAGTTGCAACGTCCCAATCTTTACACAATCTAATCACAAAATCTAAATCACCTATTATGTTAAACCTAGGATCAAAAACATATTCCAACTGATCAATTGCCTTTTTTCTAACTAGCAATGTTGATATGTGCACAAAATATTCTTTAAATATATCATTTAATACACTGCCAAATGGTAATGATGTATAAGCAGCATATATCTTTAACTTGTTGAGATTTCTTTCGTTTATAAACGAATAATTTGTACAAGAAAGACCTATATTTTGATCCTGCAGCAAAGCAACTTGAATTTTTAATTTATTAGATAACCAAGCATCATCAACATCTAAGAAAGCAATCAATTCTCCATTACATTTCTTTATGGCATAATTTCTTGCCTCATAAAGAACTGAGTGTTTTTTAGCATAGTAATATTTAAATCTGCCATCATTATATGATTTAAATATCTCAGCACTAGTATCCGTGGATTGATTGTCCCAGAATATAATCTCCCAATTTTCAAATGTTTGAGAGAAAACACTTTCAATTGCAAACCTTAGATATTTCTCACCATTATAACAGTTCATAACGATGCTGACTAAAGGTTGTTTCATTTCTTCCATTGCCTTAACTTAAATTCGATAGTTTCTTCTTAAGAATAAATGATCCTGTTGTAATGTTAATATATGGAAAATATATTGCTCTATAGATATTGTTATGAAGTTCTCTAACTACAATAGCATCACACTCTTTAGCTAATTCTTTGATGCCTTTTACTGTGAAATAATTGATGTGTCCCTCAGGTGAAATAAATATGTCATATTTATCTATTAGAGAAACGAGTCTTTTAAGGTGTGTATTTTTCCTGATCTTATTCACAGTGTCAGTTGATAAATTTAAAGACATTGATGTCGCTTTTCTACTCCAATCTACAGGTGGAACACCTAAAAAGAATACTCCATCGGGTTTTAACAGTTTAAATGCATCAGTCAAAACATGCTGAGGATTAGGTAAATGTTCAAGGACCTGGTCCATAACTATTAGATCAAAATATTCTCGTTCAAACAAATCTGAAGAAAAATAACTATTTACAACATTGATTTCTAACTTAGAACTCGCAAACTTTGTGGCCATAATCTCAGGCTCAACACCATGGGATTCATATCCATGTTCAGTTGCCACTGTTAAAGACCACCCAACTCCACAACCAATATCCAAATATTTCTTACATTTTCTGCTAGATAATTCTCCATCAAGCATTGCAAATAGAGTATTAATCCTTTTCTTTACATCTCTTTCACTATTTAAATAACCATCGATTTGATTCTCAGGTAACTCATCAATATTTTGATCCATAGAATCAATACGAGAAAAGTATGATCCACAATTAGAGCATTTTTGCAGCTGAATTAACTCCCCTGTCTTCTCTCCTTTAATATCCTTTACAAATTTAAGTTTAAATTCACATACTCTACAATACATATTATTTTCGTGTATTTTGAGATAATTGATTAAAAAGAGTACTACAAACAGTCTGCACATCATTTTCAGTCAAGTCGGTATGCAATGGTAGCGTAAGCAATCTAGGGAACAATGACTCTGTCACGGGCAATTCATTTTTTTTGCCAAGTGAATAAAATGTTAGTAGATGATTAGGTTTCCAATGAATACCTGTCTGAACACCAAAGTCAGCCATTTCTTTTCTCAGTCTATCCCTATCAATCTCTTCAGACAGCAAAATAACGTAAATATGAGGTACAACTAAATCATAGTTATTATTTATAAGTGAGATACTTTTATTACAAGATAGATAACCATCATATTGCTTTGCTATATGTCGTCTTTTATCAACGACATTTTGAAAATTTTTTAATTGTTCATTACCAATAGCTGCCATAATATTGCTCATGTGGTAACGCCATCCTTGAGAGGTAACATCAAATTCCCAACTACGTTCGCCAACGTACCTCTTTTCTGTATCCTTTTCTACGCCCAATAATCGTGCATCACGAACAATAGAAAGAAGTTTTTTATCTTCAGAAACAACACATCCACCTTCTCCACAAGTTAGATTCTTTATTCCATCAAAACTAAAACAAGCAACATCTCCAAAACTACCTACACGTTTTCCTTTATACTCTGAACCAAACGCGTGTGCAGCATCCTCAATTACCCTTAATTTATATTTTTCCGCAAACTTATAAATTTCTCCCAAAGCACCAACACTGCCAGTGTAATGAACCGGCATAATGGCTTTTGTTCTTTTCGTTATACGACGCTCAGCATCTTTCAAGTCGATTGCAAAAGTCGCGGGGTCAATCTCACATGCAATTGGTTTTGCGCCAGTTGCAGAGATTGCCTGAAAACTAGCAACATAGGTAAGGGATTGAACTAAAACCTCATCACCATAACCAATGTCTAATCCTTGTAGTGCTAAATGTAAGGCCGCAGTGCCATTTGATACACAAACAGCAGATCGGCCTAAATATTTTGTCAATGCAATTTCAAATTGCTCGACTTCTTTCCCCATCCCTAGGTATTCTCGATCTAGAACATCAGCCACGGCCTCCTTCTCTTTATTACCTAAGCACGATTTAGAAAGTCTTATCACTTATTTATCTATACATGATACCAAGGCGCATTTCCCGTATCCCACAACTCTTCAAGGTGATCACGATCACGCTTAGTATCCATACACTGCCAGTACCCTTCATGATGATAAGCCATTAACTCACCCATTGAAGCAGCCTTCTCTAATGGCTCTTGTTCTAGAACTGTACTATCTCCGTCAATCAATTCAAAAAAACCTGGTTCAATAATAAAATATCCACCATTGATCCAACCTTGTCTTGTTTGAGGTTTTTCTTGGAAAGTAGTCACCATTCTATTCTTAATTTCTAATTCTCCAAAACGAGCACCTGGATGCACTGCAGTAACTGTAACCAACTTTCCATGACTTTTATGGAACGCTAATAGAGCTGCGAGATCAATATCTGCAACACCATCTCCATACGTTAGCATTACAGGTTCATTACCAATAAATGGCTTCATCCTTTTAACTCGTCCCCCTGTCATTGAATCTAGACCTGTATCCACTAGTGTTACCAACCAGTCAGTTTTATCAATTTGGTGAGGGTTTACTGAACCTGAAGAGAGGTCAACCGTAAAATTTGAATTAAGTGAACGATAATTAATAAAGTATTTTTTGATTATGCTGGCTTTATACCCCAATGCCAGGTAAAAATCCTTATGTCCAAAATGAGCGTAAGTACTCATAATATGCCAGAGGATAGGACGACCACCTACAGTAACCATTGGCTTGGGTATCGTCTCTGTGTACTCTGACAGTCGGGTTCCTAATCCACCAGCAAGAATAATCACTTTCATTCTATAATCTGCCAATTGTATTTGATTGCATTCAACTCTTTCCGATCTAACTCAGCAGGAGAATGTTCAATATCCGCAATATTAAGCAACATGCTAGTGTTCACATCCATCCCCTGAAAGCCCATCCATACCATTGGTGGAACAGTCAAACGGCAAAAATTATCCCTAGAAAGAGTAACCACTTGGTATTCCCCACAACTGGCAGAATTCTCACGGTCATCATAAATCACAAACCGCACCGAACCCCATGGAACAACTAAATTTAGTGTCATCTGCCTATGTCGTTTCCATGCTTTCACCACACCAGAATCAATTGAAGAAAAATAAGCTTCTCCAAATCCTACGTAGCCTATATCACCACTTTTCATTGCATGTAGTACATCACCTCCAGGAACACTAATTACCTTCAATGGTACAAGTATCAGATCTTCGATGTGGCCCACGCAATGCCCCGTTGTTCCGCTAACTGAGTATACTCTTCGATTTGAGAAACTGTGAAATCATACATTGTGCCTGACGTTTCTAACTCGGTATATTGGTAATATTTCTTGTACCATTCCACAGTCATTCTTACCGTCTCATCAAATTTTAGTGCAGGCCGCCACTTCAAATCAAACAGTGCCTTATCGCAGTTTAACTTAAGCAGACCTGCTTCATGCACATGCTCTTCGTTTTGTGACACATCATTCCATTGCACTCTGTCCCAATATTTTTCCATTTCATTAATAAGATCACTCACTGAATGATTTTGATTGGCATTCGGTCCAAAATTATATGCCTCGCCATGATAGCTCATACTCTCAGTTAGATTTACTCCCAACAAAAGATAGCCGCTTAATGGTTCAAGCACATGTTGCCAAGGACGGGTTGCCTGTGGGCTGCGAATATCAACAACTTGATTTAAAGACCATGCCTGCATACAATCTGGTACGATTCGGTCTACCGCCCAGTCGCCTCCACCAATAACATTGCCAGCCCTTGTTATTCCTACACGCACATTGGAATCTAAAGAATTAAAGAATGATTCTACATAAGCACGAATCGCCAATTCCGCCATCCCTTTAGAGGCGCTATATGGATCTTTACCTCCTAAACGGTCAGTCTCTCTATACCCCCATATCCACTCCACGTTATCATAAGCCTTATCGCTGGTAATCATAACCGCAACAACTGGCTTTTCTAGTGAACGTAAACTATCAAGTATATTGGCAGTTCCAATTGCATTAGTAGACAATGTTTTAAGTGGGCTATCATATGAGGGGCGCACGAGTGCCTGCGCTGCAAGATGAAAAACAATATCTGGTTCTACTGCACTTACTATTTCTTTTACGCCTTCTGCATCACATATATTAAGACGATAATCATCTATTTCATTGGATACATTTGCAGAAACAAAATGAGAAGGATCTGAAGGGATATCAACAGACACTCCAACCACATTAGCTTCTAGATGATTTAGCCAGAGTGACAGCCATGTACCTTTGAACCCAGTATGACCAGTTACAAGTACTTTTTTTCCCTTATATAATGTCGATATTAAGTTCATTGTATACGATATTGTTCTATCATGTAGTACACTCCAAAAATATCTCTACTGATTTCTTTGTTACAGGGGTCAAAATTTCATCAATATTAACTTCTAAGCCATTTCTCTCATTATCAAGAATAGTCTTCAGACATTCTGAATCATAACAAATATCCCAGTAACTATTATCAAAAATACCCAGCACTGGATTAGAAGATATGCCCGACAAACTATCCATTATTACCACATGAACACCACAAGCAATAGCCTCAAAGCAAACACTCGAATCTGATGAAATTAACAGCTTCGCTCTCGGAAAAAATGAATATAACGACTCTTCTGTAAATTCAAATTTCGGATCACTCGCATGCGGGATTAATGAGCAAAGCATTTCTTTGGTAATAGTAGGGTGTTGTTTAATAATAAACTTTAAATTAGAATAATCATCTAGTCCAAAACACGCATTTACGATCCTTTCACATACATTTACATGAGTTGGCAATGCCAATAAAACCACATTATTTTCTTCTTTTTTTTGTCTATCATAACTCAGAAGTTCCTTCATCCTAAATGCAGGGGCTAGCACAACCTTCTGCTCTGGAGAGAATTTTCTCTTTCTACCTATCAGCTTAGGGCTAATCACTCCTATATAATCTGGTATCGTTCCTGATGTAACTTCATAATCGGCAGGAGAATGTGATACATAGTAATCAGAAACAACATAACCTTGGTATCCAACGATCTTAACGCCTGGGTAATATTTTCTTATTGCCAAATTTAAAGAACGATCTATTATTTGATTCTCATTCCAATCAACCACCTGTTTTACCAATACACCACTTTTCTTTAATCTCAATATAAATCGATAGACTAATATTGAACGAAACAATGTAGGTGAGCATATATCCTTGTACAACTCTTTCTTAACTATAGACGAAACATCTACACCAAGCCAATGCGGTATTTTATTTATGTTTGTAGGCAAGAAACACGAAGCAATGAGCGCGTACAAATAATCATACATTCTTAACCATTCCTCCATAATTAAGAATCTGATATCTGATTTTCTTGATTTTTCAATTATCCATTTCAAGTCCATCGGCGTTTTTATTGCACACAAGACAGGCACGTAACATATATCTGCTTGAAATTTAGAAGACATATTTTTTGCCATTCCATCATAATATCTATCTATAAAACCTCCCTCTTCATCAAAGTCTAATGCCTTTACAAACGTATCCACATACATAATCGGTTTGTCAGGATGTGTCTTTTTTTTAGATAACAATCTAGGAACGACAAAAGATATTGTGGAAATATAAATCGCCGTCTTTATGTTATATAGCACACGAAATGCCGCACTTTTCTTCCATGCTTTTTTTATTTGTATATTGCACCTTAAGTTGTACCTATTGCACAACTCACTAATTGCCTTCTGCATTCCATCATTATCAACAGTTACAGCATTGACGCCAATATCATTACTAAAACAATAATCCAATATTTTCAACTTGTAGAAATTATCAAATAGTCTTGTATGATAAGGGTCTCTGCTTGTCACATTAATTAACCAATCCAATTCTTCCAGCATATTATCTTGAGATAGCCTCCCCACATAATCCGTATAATCTCTATCGAAATCAATTCCTAATCCAGCTATCTGCTTTACCAAACCAACAGGTAATTCTGTCCCATAGCGAAGATCAAGCGTGTATTCTACAGAGGCAGACATAATCATCAATCCTTCGGCGGCTCTAGACCATACTCGAGATCAGAAACACCAGCACTAGGCAATTTATCTACGCCACTAGTTGCTGGGGTGTTCATATATTTACTCTTGTATTCTTCTTTCAATTCTTCAAAAATACGATTTCCTTCTGGTGTATTCTTTTCGGCCCGCTCAATATCTTTCCATCGGCTTCTAGACATCCCAACATACAAGACAAAACAGCGCTGTAAACCCTCCACCTCTGATGCCCGATACTGTGGCTGATCCAGCATTGGCTTGTCGGTGAGACAGCGCGTAATATCAGTGTGCTTTACGTATCCAAGTTTCTCAGCCAATTTGCGTAGTGGAGTACCATGAAACGGTACGAAGGCATATAGATTCTGATTGTTAGACTCAATATGACGGTTTAGCTCAATAGTATCAAAGGCCAATTCACGTGTCTCATTGGGGAAACCGGTGATATTATTGACACTGAACTGTACTCCGTAGTGAGTGGGGATTCTCAATTTTTCGATAATATCTTTGTTTTTAAAAGAACGGTCAAGGTACTTCTCTCTGAATGCTTCGTTACCGTGTTCTAATCCAAATGAAATTCGGTGTAATCCCACCTCTGCCAATTTTTTAATCTTTTCTTCGCTTAACGTCTCAGGACGGGTCTGCATCCAGAAAGGAAGTCGAATATCCCGATACATTTCGCAGAACTCGTCGAGCTCTCTGTTATTCATAGCTAGAAAAGTATCGGCCCAAAAGTAGCCATATTCCATTCCATGATGACCGATGAAATACTTCAACTCCTCGTGAACTAGCCTAATATCTTTCTTGCGAAAAAAGCGACCATCAGAGTTCTCTTTGTAAAATTCCACCTGCGTTGGCGAATTACAATAGGCACACTTATAGGGGCAACCTCGAATAGTCTCCACAGGCAGCATCCGATACCATTTTCCAGCCATGGGGCGATAGAGCCGCGCCTCCTCGAACAACGAGAGATCAAGTATCGGCAGCGAGTTGATGTCAACCGGTTTGGTAACAGCGTTTTTTACCAACCTTCCATCTTCCGTCTTCACCCACAAATTGGTTACGTTTTCGTAAGTGATTCCCCTACCAATTCGATAACTGAGATCAACAAGAGCCTCTTCCCCTTCACCAATGCAAACCATGGTCACTAAATCATGAGCAGCCACAAGATCTGGTGCAAATGTAGGAAAAACACCTCCTACAATAACTGGAATCTTACCTCTTTCAACACGATCACGAATCGAATCAAGCAAGGTTATTCCAAGATTCCACATATCCTCAGTTGTGGACATGGCAATCAGATCGGGATCGAAATCATCAAACTCCTTGCGCAAATCATCTGCCCAGGAGGAGGTCTTCATCCGAATACCCTTTTCGTTCGGGTCGAAGGGCATGACATTAAGATTATCCGCCTTGGAGCCATCAGAATCGATGCCGTAGTCCACAGAATAATAGGTGGCATCGAACAGGCGTACCGAATGTCCTTCTCGCTTCAACAGTGCATTAAAAAGTGCAATCGCCGGAGGTAACATATTCATCCCGAAGGTGTTGGGATAGATGAACAGCACCCGGATCGGTGACGCTTTTTTTCTGTTTTCAATAACAACCTGATTCATATCTTTTACGTCTTGGTTCTTCAATTTCAACAAACCGCCCCGATAGGGTTACGGTTTATAGCGTGGAAAGAGCGGATCCTCTAACATCTTGCCCCGTACAAATTCTAAATCTTCAGCCGTATCGACACTCACTGCATCACTCTCCACAAGGACAGCGCGGATCTTGTGGCCGCGTTCAAGAATACGCAGGTATTCATTGAACTCGATACGTTCTAATTCTCCCTTCTCCCATCGTGCATACTCCAACAGAAACGCCTTGCGAAACGGTATGATGTGGTAAGCCTTCAACAGTGGCGGCTCGCTAACACGGGCATCGGATGGAATGTCGGCACGGGAAAAATACATCACATCATTATCTTGCGTCAGCACCGTCTTGATATCTGATGGGTTGTTCCGCTTGCTAAATGGATTGACTAGGATGCCAACGTTCACATCCGGGTTGTCATGCATCTCAGCAACCACCTTGTCGATGTGTTCAGGTTTTACCAACGCTTCATCTCCCTGTACATTGACAATAATCTCAGCATTTAACCCAGCGGCTGCTTCAGCAATACGATCGGTTCCTGTTTGATGATTACAAGATGTCATAATCACATCCCCGCCGTGCTTCTCAACAACCTCCTTAATTTCATAACTATCTGTCGCTACATAGACTTCATCAAGCTTTTTCGCCAAAAGACATCTTTTAAAAACATGGACAATCATTGGAAGCCCACAAATATCTAACAAAGCTTTTCGAGGTAACCTAGATGACTCTAATCTAGAAGGAAGAATAGCTGCAACTTTTTGTTTATCGCTCACCTACTTACTTGGTCATCAAACCAGTCTGTAATAAAAGAAACATGGTTGTAAATAATTGAACTATCAACCTGATAAGTGATAAAACGCATTCCCATATCAAGTGCCCACTTAATATCGTCCTTTGACTGAGGAACAAAGCCACCTGCACATTTTCCTTTTATATTAACTATCTCAATGCCACGCTGGATAGCACTAATAACTTTTGGATTTTTTACTTCTCCAGGACAACCAAAAGCTTGGGAAAGATCAAATGCGCCAAAATAAATTATATCTACACCATCTACTTCAATAATTTCATCAAGATTATCTAAACCTTCTTTTGATTCAATAATTACTATAGAGAGTATTGAATCATTGGCATTATTAACATAACTAGAAGTATTTTTATTATTAAATCCTCCAGCTTTAGAAAAGGGGGTAAATCCTCTGGTGCCAATAGGATGATATTTAATTGAACTCAACAAATCAATAGATTCTTGACGATTAGAAATATGTGGAACAACAACTCCATGAGCGCCTTGGTCAAGCACTTGAAGAGCCATCCAATTTTCCTTTGAAGGAATTCTTACAAGTGGCGTGCAGGAAGGTGAATTTTCACATGCACTAACATGCAAATGCAATTTATCTATAATGAATGGCCCATGCTCTAAATCAATGATTTGGAAATCAAGGCCCGATTGGGCAAAGATTTCGGTGACAAGAGGTGATGCAAGGGTATTCCACGTTCCTAAAACTGGCTCGCCTTTGCTAATTTTTTCTTTTAATTTATTGGTTCTTAACATATTAACAACTAACCTTAATATGATTGAGATTATTTATCACAATACAGTTTAAATTATCGAACATATTGGAATCTGATAGACCAGTTAACACACCGATATTTAATCCGGCATTTATCGATTCCCCCATCTTGACATCAACAGGATGGTCGCCGATTATAACCACACTACTTGCTTTACAATCGATATCACTTAAAGCTAACTTAGCCATATCAGGTGCAGGTTTTGAATTATTGACTAAATCTGCACCAATTATCTTAGTAAAATATTTATCAAGCTTAAGTGTTTTCATCGCTATGCAGGCACGACTGGTTATATCTGTTGAAACAATAGTAGAATGAATGCCACATTGTTTTAATTGTATCAATAATTCTTTCACACCAGGTAGGATTTTGAGAAGTGGCAACATATCTTGTGATGTTTTTTGATCAGTTTTTTTAAAAATCTCTTCTACCTCATTGTTCGAAATATTACAACCATTTTTTCGAACAAAGTCAGCAACGATACCTACAATATATGATCGTGGCTTAACACCCACTGGGCCATTAGGTTTCATCTTGTCAGTCTCAAGGTTAACACCCATAATATCAATCAAATTATTCTTAATTCTATCCTTTTCGTTATTATTAAAATATTTAAGAGTAATTAAAGAAGCTCTAATTTTTATCATGGATGACCAGTAATGATGAATATCAATTAAAGTCCCATCTTTATCAAAAATAACTACTTTTATGTTGTCTAATAATATTTCACCGTCTACTAACAAATTACTCATTAATCTCACCAACATTGGCAATCACTAAGTCTTTAGCAATCAAGTAACCTTTTTTTATCAATTCATTATTTTTATAAAAGTCATCATCATCAACTATTCCCTTCACGATTTGTCTTGCAAAAGTGCCTATAGATGCACCTTGAAACTTAACACCAGATTGCTTTGCTAATACTGCTGTTAAGGAGTTTGTTCCACCAGATATTAATTGATTAACTTCACATATTTTTTTATAAATTAGAGTATTGGTATGTTTTCTAAGTTTCATATTAAACTTCTTGTTTAAAATATCAGCAGTTGCAACAGCTTGTAATGTAGTATTGTAATCATCCTCTCCGCCACTCATAGGATAACCGTCTGATTGAATAATTAAACGTTCCTTGGCTATTTCTTTGGCTTTTTCTATCCGATTCTCGAATGCAAAATTTGACAAATGAAGACGATCTAAACACATAGAAATATGCCCATCAGGACATACTTCACTAATCATCTTCCATTCTTCCAAAATTGACTCATCTTCAGCAACAGCTGCGTGAAGTTCAATTTGTTCAGCACCTGCTTTTAGACACTCTGGTAATAGTTGCCGTAAACTCCTTTGATTATGTTCATAATGAATTATGTCTGGTTTTGGACAGATAGCACTGCAATTGCCACATCCTATACATTTATCTTTAATAACCACTAGACTATCAGGAATAGCGTCCGTTGGACAAACAGGAATACATAAATTACACTTTATGCAAGTATCTAATTTTATGGTCGATTTACGAACGTGATGATCTCCTGGCATACCAACACTTACCATAATAAATGGACGTATTTTTAGATTAATATCAAATTCTTCAGCTAAACTAAACGCAAGATCTACACCTTCCTTGCAAGCCTTAACAACTTCAACATTTGCAGAAATATCCAAACCTTTTGCTCCTGCAAGAGTATATAAAACAGTTAATCTTTTAACTTCATCAGCATCCTCATTACCAGCACCACAAACCAATTTAAAATACTTTCCAGTTTCAAGTAATAAATCCATCTGATCAAACCTTTCAGACATATAAATAGATTTGTCTTCGATGGGGTATGTAGTAGGCGTAAGTGCATAAATAGGTTTCGCATTAGAAAGATTATTATATTGTTCAAGTCTAGAAACCATCTCTAGTTGTTTTGCATTAGATGGTTCGTATCCGTCTACACCAGTTAATAAAACTCGCTTTGCTCCACTCGCTGTAGCAACCGACAAAGCATAAGTAATAGTTAGCTCTCTATCTAAAGCACAGCCGTTATCTGAAATATCAAACTCTCCATCTTTGACAAGTAAACCGTAATCTAAGATATTAATATTTGATAGTAATTTCTTTAATTCCTTAGGAAGATTTTTTAAAGGCAAAATTATTGGTTTTTGCAAATCTGAATATCTGCTACATTCTGAAAAAATCTTCCAATCAATACAAGCAACATAAGCTGTGACTAATTCTGTGGGAATATACTCATTAATATTTAGACACAGAACAATAGGATTTTTTCTTTCAATATAAGCTACGATCTCATCAATATATAGTTTAGTGCTTGGACCGGCGCCAATAATTAGAACATCTTTACTTCTTGCCCAATTTTTCGCAGACCAATCACCATTTTGATCTCCCAAACTTCTAGGTATTGCTCTTATCATACTTTCAAAACTATAAAAAGAAGATTCTGAATCCTTGAGGAAATTTATTGCGGAAAGCAACTGTTCTGAACTGTATCGCTGATCTCCTAACATTTCCTGTATATAGGTTGGATGAATGCCATACATAGCTGATAAGTAATAATATATACTAGGACCCCAGTTGTATTCATTTTTTAGCCTACTAAAATCATTTATAACTAATGGAAATATTGAGTCAGGATTATATTTATCATAACCTTTAGAAACAATCTCCAAAAGCAAGTCTTCCGTCCTTGCATTTCCTGCACCTCTTCCCATGCCTAATATAGTTGCATCAACAAAAGAAACACCAGACTCAATGGCTTTCATTGAATTAGACAAAGCTTGATTTTTATTATCATGAGTATGAATTCCAATTTCGTTAACCCATTCTTTAGAAATTGAATCAACTATCATTGTTACTGATTCTGACTCCATATTACCAAGTGAGTCAGCGAAGTAAAGTACTTCAATTAAGTCCCATTTCCTGACATCTGAAGACATTTCAGAGATTGCTTTGGAGTCTAATAAGGTTATCTGCATTATGTTAAGAAATACGCGATATCCCAACCTATTTAAGTTTTTTGCAATCTCTTTGCATTGCTCCAAATCTTTGATGTGACTAGCAATCCTAACAATATCTACAGGAGAATTTTTTTTATCATTAAATAAAAGATTAACTGCTGCCTTAATACCTTTAGCATAATCAATTAGCTCACTTGCATTGACCATTACAGAAATATTAACTCCATCAGGTAAAGACAAGGTATTTAAAAAATCATCTTTACTGTAAGCAAAAGGACCTAAATATTTTGATTCAGGCATAAAACGAAAACCAATTTCAACAATATCTACTTTTGCCTTTAACATGGCTGATAAATATTTATTAACTATTGATTTATTAAAATCCCAATTATTGTAGTACCCACCATCACGAAATGTGCAGTCTAATACTTTTATTGTCATTATATTGCCTTTTATAATTGTTTCTTAATACAGTATTTTTCCATGACCTATTCTAATGGTTGTGATTCAGAACTAGTTTATTAATAATTTCAACCCATGTCATGAGAGAGAATCTATCTTTTTGTGAGTCCTACGAAATCACTTTCAATTCGATCTATAACAATATCCCAAACCATCTTTTCTGGAACGTGTGGATCTCTTATATATTTATTTATATATGTACTGTATTTTATTTTATCGATAGACAGTAGCGAACCCCAGTTGATGTTATCTGGGATATGATCAAGATTTATCACTTTCTTGCCAAGCGCGTTTGCAATTATATGAACTAGTTTCGCATTATGATCAACAAATTCATCAGTTGTTACCAAAATAACTGGTTTGTACATGACAATTGCCCAGTGCAAAGATAATGAAACATGCGAAACCACTATGCTTGATTGCTTTATTAGCTGATATGTTTCATCTTTTACGTTAGGAAATGAATAGCACTTAACGTTCTGATTATTATAATCTGAACGCGGATGAGCGGCTATTAAAACATCGTATCCTAATTCTTTTTGAAGAGAAAAAAGCCCCTTATTAATAGCCGAATAGTAATTGCCTGGAGTCAAACCCCCCCCCTTACGACTCGAGTAAATTTTATCAGGATGAAAAGGAGCAAATGTGTCCAAAAAAAGAATTCCAGTACTGTTATTTAATTTTCCATTTGGAGTTTTATCTTTCAAAACATAATCATAATCAAAACTATGGACTCTAATTATTGAGTCTGCTTTGCTATGATTAGTGTTTATTGGCGATGAACCACCGCTCACAATTAGATAATCAGAGACAATTTGTAAGTATTGTCTAATAATAGCTGATATTTTTTTGTTAATCATAGATGGATCAGAAAACACTCTTTTAAACTTCAAGAGGTAACGTCTAATGCCGGTCTCGGTTGTATCATCATATGTCGGGAACATTTTCATTCTTAACTGAATCAATGTGCCTCTTTTCTTGATAATTCTTCTAATTTTAAATTCTAAATAACTAAAATCATCAATTAGATCAATGAATATACAATTATCATCGTAACTCTTAAGTAATTGTTTCATCATTCTTATACTTTTAATCATTACCACATCATTAAAAGATGACAATAAGGGCTTACTATCGAAAAGTTTCAAGTATTTTGGTTTCAATAACATAGTAAAGTCTAGGACTTTTACATTGAACCCCCTTTCAATCCAACGACCAATTCCAAAACGATTGAAATCACGGTCAGAAAGAGGACTTGAAACCAGATAAACAACTAGCATTTTTTTATTGGATGAGAAATTAAATCTAGTAAACAAAAATTATTCAAATATTGAATAAAAAATATACCCTTATCAAAGATATCAAACCAACCACTTTGTTCACCTTCTATCTGTAGTTAAGTCGTTCAAATTATATGATAGTTTTGTCGACACTATATGGTTGATGTAGATATTTTTGCAAATAGGAATCACTCATACTTCCCTGAGTATGAATACTTAGTCTAGATGCAAGTCTATACTTTATGATAGTCTCCCTGAGCTTATCAGAATCATCTCTCAGATTGAATTTATTATATATTTCTCTTGCTTGAGAAATCCTTCTCATATTTACATCAAGTTGATTTTGACTGAGTGAAAAGTCATTTGAATCATGACAATGCAAGTATTCAGATACTGCCATTTCGATATCTTTAGATGTGTTTTCAGTTAACACATAATTATCATCTATATATCCAAATACATTTTGCAGTTTCCAATCAGCACCCAATACTTCATGAAAAGTAAGATATCTAGCATGGGCCTTAGAATAAACATGTTTGTATATGCCTCTTTCTTTCTTTCTTAATGGATAAACAAACATCCAATGTACCATATTTGTTATCAGTATATCCTTAAAAAACATTTTAGCTGTATCCATAATTCCACTATCTGTCCCCAGATAAAACCTACAATTCTTTATTAAATACAGGTCAAGTAATGGGCTTTTTTTTGAGCTAAACGGGTAGTCTATGACATTTGGAAGTACTGGCAGTGGCGTCATAGTTGAGTCTCCCATCCTTACAACAATTCCGCCAGCATCTGTTATAACTTTTATTGCTGATATATAATTAAGAATACTAGAATTTCTATATTCTCTTCTACCAGGATCATTCCTGAAACCAGATTCTCTCACATGCACACAAACATACCATGTGGAGAAATCAAGGCCAATCTCTGACAGCAAACTTCTCGCAATTATATTCTTATGATAATTAATATCTAAATCATAACCAGCTTCAATTTTATTATGCCACTGATATTTGTCCACCACATCCCATGAGAATCCAGTTTTCATTTCATTTTCAGTACACCAGAGATCATTAAATCCAACATGAGGGACAACCTTTTCTTCATTTAATAACTTCCCAAACATATTTAATACACGATCAAAAGACCTACTAGGGAGTAGCATTATAGTTACCAGTAATTTCATTACATGGTAGACAATAAGATTCTGATCATAAATATATTTCGATTCCAGCTGTGAAATCTCTTCATTACATATCTTCTTACCAAAGAGAAACTTAGAGTTATACGGAGATAACAAAAATATTTTTTTATTGCTGAATTTTGCCTTCATTAATCCGAACATCAATGTTTCAGAATAATTACCAATAGAGTAAAAGTGTGGAGTCAGAAAAATAAGATTATTAAAGTCAATCTTATTCAATTTATCAAATACTTTATCTATTATCATTATTTAGTTATCAAAAATCCGGATTAAAAAAAATTCGTCAAAAGAATCTAATAGACCGAACTAAAATAAGATTAATCGTATTATATATCTGAAGCGCTACCATTGAAGACCTATAAGTCATCACTACCAAATAGTCCAACCGCCATCAATAATAATATTTTGTCCGGTAACATAACTCGATTCGTTAGAAGTTAAATAAACAACTGCACCAGAAATTTCTCTAACTTCTGCTTTTCTACCGAGAGGAACTTTTGCTGAGTACTTCTTAACAAATGTTTCATTTTCTCCTTCATGATAAACACCTCCAGGAGAGATACAATTCACTCTAATATTTTTTTCGCCCCAATAGGCAGCAAGGTAACGTGTCAATGATATTACACCACCTTTTACAACCGGATAAACAGAATGTGAAAATATCTGACTCCTTTCCTTTTCTTCATCTTCATCTGCGTATAGTTCTGCCAAATTAGAATCTTCATACAATCTTTGGTCATTTCCCACAACACCATAGATTGAGGAAATTAATATAATATTACCCTGCTCCCTTTTTTCCATAGCACGCCCAACTTCTTGCGCAACAAGAAACAGTCCATCAAGTTCTGTATGAATTACTGATTGCCATCCTTCTAATGAACATTCAGTGAAAGGGGCGTAAAAATCATGAGGTTTTGCAGTAACACTGAATATCAAAGTGTCAATACATCCATACTTTTCTATGATTAACGTAATCATCTTTGAAACTGAATCCTCGTCTGTTACATCCACATCTACTTGATCAATATCACTAAATTCATTATTAAAAGCTGATTTAGATGCAGCTTGAGACTCAAGAGGCAAGTCTGCTGAAATTACACTTGCATTTTGTGACCGTAGAGCTTGACAGAAGTCTCTTCCTAGATAACCTCTCCCTCCAACAATTAAAACTATTTTATTTGTCAAATCAAACATATTCAAAATAACCTAAAAAGAAAACCTTTCATTTCGTTCTATATCAACCTTCTTACCAGTTTTATTGGATTTAAAGAATGCTTCAACCACTTTTAAACTCTCAAGTGATGAAAGTACATCATATTGATGTTTTATTCGTCCCTCTTCAACAAAACGAACAAATTCTTTTAATTCGTCAACATACATCTGATTCGAATCATATTCAGAATTATTCCACAACACTTGTGGTTCTTCATTTATTCTTTGTGCTGTAAGTTCCATTTTATTAAAATCATATCCCAACCAAGCTTTTTCAAATGTAACTAATCCACTTCGATGGGATGGCTGCTGAAGAAAATCCAAATGAATTTGACTTACTGCACCCGCCTCATGTTTTAACATTAAATCTGAACACACATCAACATCAAGATCTAATTTTTTATACCCAGTACTTTCCCCAGAAACACTAATAGGCAGACCTGCCAACTCAATTACAAGATGAATTTCATGAATCAAAGTTAGAGCTACGCCACCACCTAAATCTTTCCTTGCAAAGTATGCTTTTTTGTAATTTTCATAAGGGTGCCAGTCTGGCAACCATTGTCCAACCTGACATTGAATATTAATTATTTCACCAATATTATTTTCACCATAGAACTTTATTATCTTTTTTATGATTGGATGAAACATTAAATTATGTCCAATAAATGAGACTACTTTCTTTTCATTCAAAGTATCTATTAATTCTTGACATTTATCTAAGGAGTTTGAAAGAGGTTTTTCAATAAACACTCCTTTTACATGCTTGGAGATTGTTGATGCTGCCTCTAGATGGAGGCTTGTTGGGTTTGATATGACAGCAATATCTGGCTTTTTATCGATTGCATCATCCCAGCTATCTACTTCGATTACTTGTAAATCTTTGGGCAATTTTTTATAGTGCCCTTTATTACTTCTTAAAGCAATAATGTTATTAATACCAATTTTTTTTAAATTTCTTATGTGTCTTTGACCAATTGATCCAGAACCAATTATTAAAGCAGTTTTTACTTTATTTACTTTTTTTAACATTGGCTCAGACTGAGAAATAAATCTTTTCTTAAATTTTAGACCACAATTCTTATTAAGTTCAATGATTTCTGGGTGAGCATCTAACAAGTTAAGAATTGAAGTCAATGAAAACACCTTATTCTCAACATATAAAGCATCAAACACAGCCTTAAAGAACTCGAAATCTTCTGGGTAATCAAGTGTCATTCTTAGACTTGGTCTAAAATGATGCTTATCATTTACATCAAGATCAACCACATTAAATAAACCAGTATCAGTAAAGTATCTACCCCACACTTCAGTATCATGAGAGTCCTTTAACTCAACTACTTTTCTTAATGCATCTACTTTCACTCCATAACTAAATACACCATGAGGCAAGTCAAATTGCCTTATAAGGTCAGCATCAGTAGCCAAATACTCTTCTACTATCTTGTCTGCATAAAAAGGATCTACAAAAGGACAATCTGCGGTAATATTAAGAATGTAATCAAGTCCAAACTCATCAGCAGCTCCTAGGAGTCTTTCCAAGACGTCATCTGGATCACCAAAAAAACATTTGACATTGTTTTTATTCGCCAACTCACCTAATGCTCTATCCTGCTCGCTTGTAGATGTACATATAATAATTTCATCAACATTTTTAGCTAATTTGAGTCTATCTATCATATGACTTATGACAGCCTTTCCTTTAATTTCAAGTAATAATTTTCCGGGTAATCTTGTTGATTTCAAACGACCTGTTACTAAGTAACCAACCTTCAGTTTATCTTTCACTAATATGTTTCCAATCAATAGCTTGGTTAATTTTTACATTCTCAACTAACTTGTTACCTATAACTTTTAACATGTCTATTTGTGATATTCCAGTAGATTGCGATGTGCGACAGAAATGAACATCATTAATTGTTAATTTATTACCTTTATTAAGATCGTGCTTAGCTAGAGCAGCCATTTTCATTGGCCCATATGTAGAATAATCTTGTTCAGCTTTGTTAAGTTGCATTGAACCATTACCATAAAGCTTGTCAAGAAGCTTAATTTTCTTGTAAAGTATATTTAACTGTTCAATTGAGATGGCGGCAGAATAATCACAGCGCTTCATTCCATATTCAGTAGTGACGTGCTTTTCTATAAAATCCATTCCATTAGCAGAGACTAGAAGCGTGATGAGTTCGTTATTGCTTTCATCCCAAGCTGTATGGTCAGCATAACCAAATTTTTTCTCAGGAAACAGAGACTGTATTTTTCTTATTTTTCCAAGATTCACATCTTCATATTTCGTTGGATAGTTCTGGAAACCAAACATTAAAACTATTTCTCTGTCATGAAAAAATTGAACCGCTTTTTTAACCTCTTCTATCGTACAGCCACCAATACCAATGACTACTTTTGCCTTTTTATCTATATTCTCAAGAATTGCTCTTTGAAGTCTTGGTACATTTAGGCATACAGAGTGCATTTCAACCATTTCTGGGTTAAATTTTGATGCAAAATCAATAGCTTTGGTATCGTTGAGCAGCAACATAAGTTCTTTGGCATTGTTTCTCACAATACCAATTAATTCTTCCCATTGCTTGGCACTCAACATCCAGGATTTGAGAGTCTCATATGAATCATGATCTTTACTCATATATTCATCAAGATCGAGCGTTATGTGCAATTTAACAATATCTACGCTTGATGTTTCACAGATTCTAGTGACTAGCTGCTTCATAAAAAGATAGTCACCTTCATGATGCCAAGCTGTTTCAGCAATCAATTTAATCATCTAGACTAAACCCATTGCTAAAAGACTCATGAGCACTTTTATACTCTTTTAAACAACCAATATCTAGCCAATACTCATGTATTGGGAATATAGTTACTGATTTACCTTCTTTAATCTGTTTTTCAAGTAAATTTGGCATATCAATAGGAGTATTAGGATTAACTTTATTTACTAACTCTGGTTCCAACACGTAAATACCTGCGTTTACAAAAAATTTCTCTATGGGTTTTTCTACAATGCTTTTAGCTTGCTGTTTATCAATATTTACAACGCCAAATGGAATCTGAACATCATACTCACGAATACACATTGTAGCTATACCTTTTTGTTCTGTATGAAAAGACAGTAAATGTTTAAAATTGACTTTAGTCAAAACGTCACCATTCATCATCAATATAGGCAATTTTGGAAGATTTTTTGGCAACAGCCCTATTGAGCCAGCAGTGCCTAAAGGTTTTTCTTCATTTACATACTCAATTTTAATTCCCCAGGCAGATCCATCCTCAAAATGCTCCTTGATCTTTTCAGCTTTATAATGCGTTGATATAAAAAAATTGTGGAAGCCAGCTTTAATAAACCGAACTAAAATAGTTTCTAAAATTGAGCGGTTACCTACATCAAGTAGAGGCTTAGGAGTTTCTTCAGTCAATGGATGTAATCGAGTTCCAAAACCTCCTGCCATAATCAATACTGGGTTGTCATATTTTTTGTCATAGGTCAAATGTATAAAAGTTTCAAGCCCAACAAGAATACCATTCTCATCAATAATAGGCATATGTAATAGATTTCCATTCTTCATTTTTGCCATGATTAAATCAGGTGTATCTGAACTTAATGCAGTTGTCGGACTTTTATTCATCACCTCTTCAACTAAACAATCCATTCCATGATGTTTTATTAAAGCGTGTCGAATATCACTGTCTGTTACTGTGCCCAATAACCCTCCATTATTATCAACGACAAGAGCAATCTGCAGTTGGCCAACATGGATAACTTTAATTGCTGTTTTAAGAGAATCTGATGTCTTTAGTGTTACTTTTGACCAATCTTTCAATTCTGTACTCCTACAGTTGATCTCTAAATTTCTTAATTACTGAAATGGGTTCATTTATCAGCTTATCTAGAATAATATCTGCTGCAGCGCCTGTTCCATATATATTATTCAAATTCTTAATCTTATTTCTAAAGCTACTAGAAAGAGCAAGTTTAATGGATTCTTGGAGTGTTTTAAGATTACAATCTATTACATTTTCGCCTCTTAGTCGCCCTTTTTGCCTGTCACCAATATTGACAACCGGCTTCCTAAAGCTGGCCGCTTCAATAATACCGCTTGAAGTGTTACCAATAAGCAAATCAACATATTTCATAGCACTTAAATATTTAATTTGTCCTAGGCTTTTCACAACCTTATATCTTGCAGGCTGTATTTTACAAAATTCCTCTATCTTTTGATTAATAACTTTGCCACCTGAATCGGCATTGGCATAAGTAAAAAGTATATTAAAACTGAAAGTTTCCAAAATACTCAAAATAACTTCTAAATCAATTTCTACATCACTCTCTTCTAAAGTTACTGGATGATATGTAAATAAGGCGCTCTTGAAGGTTAATTTCCAGTTTAATTCTTTTTCAAGTTTATTTTTTGTCAGAAGCTTTAGGTTTTTTATATTGTCAATGCCTGGTGCGCCGCTATAAAAAACTCTTGCTGGATCTTCACCCATTTGAATTACTCGCTTACGATATGTTTCAGTAGAACAAAAATGCAAATAACTCATCTTTGTAATTGAATGCCTAATCTGCTCATCAACCGCTCCTTCAGTAACCTCTCCGCCATGGATATGTGCAATAGGTATATTCATTAACATTGCAGCAGTAGCTGATGCGTGGGTTTCATATCTATCACCTAACAACAAAACTATATCTGGCTCTAATCTATCGAAACTATCAGAAAGAAGAGAGGTTGCTTTAGCTGTTGATTTGACTATAGATGAATTTGAATCTGACGGAAAAAGGTTATTAATTTTATCATCTATAGTAAAGCCATCATTTTCAATTTGTTTATAGGTTAGACCATATTCAGTTGAATGATGCGATGAAGTGCTAATTAATTGAAGCTCGAGCTTATTTGATTCTTGAATTTTAATTAGAATTGGGCACAAAAGACCATACTCAGCACGCGAACCAGTAACCACGCAAATTTTTCTCTTATTCATAACAAATCATCTATTTGATAATCTCGTTCTGCAACTTTTCCCAAAATAGTATCCCATTTCATCGGGCTTATTCCAATTCCAGGGCGCTTAATTGTTATATTTTTCTCAGTAAAAAGTTCTCCTTTTTTGATAGATTTTTTAGCGACTATAGATTTTCTAGCCATACTAATATTTGGTTTCTCACTCTTACTTGGTTTTTTGACACTACTGCCAAGAGCTTTTTCGATATTACGAATTGAACTCACCATGGCTTTTAACTCTTCAGGATCTATTGAAGATTTGTGGTCTGGTCCGTCCATAGTCTTGTCTATGGTAAAGTGTTTTTCAATAACAGTGGCACCCATAGCAACAGCTGCGATATCAACCTCAATACCTAAAGTATGGTCACTATAACCCACAGCAACATCAAATTTATTTTGTATTGTTAGAATCGCTCTTAAATTTACATCTTCCATAGGGGTTGGATACATTGTATTTGCATGTAAAACTGTGATATTTTCTTTCAATGTTCCAGCATTTGTTAGGATTTTTATTGCCTCACCAATTTCTTTAAGATCTGACATTCCAGTAGATAAAATTACTTCTTTACACAATGAGCCAATGCGCCTTAGATATGGAAGGTTAGTAATTTCACCACTTGGTATTTTGAAAATCTGTAAACCCAACTCATTTAATAGATCTACACTGTCAAGGTCAAAAGGTGTAGAAAGAAACATAATATTTGCTTTTTTACAATAAGCTATTAATTCTTGATGGGCTCTTTCATCCAGTTCAAGCCTTTTAATCATATCAAACTGAGATTCTCTTAAATTCGTTGTCTGTTTTTGATAGTCTGCTTTGGGTGCATTCTTGGAAAGCACGTTTTTAGCTTTAAATGTTTGAAATTTAACTGCATCTGCTCCTGAAAAGACTGCCTTATCAATTAGTTTCTTGGCTAATTGAATTGATCCATTATGATTAACTCCGGCTTCAGCAATTATTAATACTCTATCAGTCATAGCCATTTTTCTTTTTTAAGAACATACAAAATTGTGGCCCAATAATTTCTTTTGGTGAAAATAAATTTAAATTTTGAATAGCAATATTTTTTGCTTTCTCATCATATTCCATGTAATTACTTTCATTAAGCAATGGATTATAAATCCGAGTTAAAAAAAAGTATGTGGAAAAAAAACTTATATCTTCAATGATAAAAAACTCTTCTACAAAGTTTTTTAATTCATCTAAAACAAATAAAGTGTTATGAAAGGGTTTAGGTATGTCATGTAAATCAAATTTCTTACGGTAATAATTTAACTTTTCTAAACCATCAACAGAAGTTTCCAGCATTATCAAATAACCATCGTCTTCCAAAGAGTCATATATTTTCTTAATAGCATTTTTTTGATTTTGAAAGCTTCCTAAATTAATTAACATTCTTTTTGTAATAACCACATCAGACTTTTGATTGAGTTGATCCTCAATGATATCCAAGTTAGAAAGCGAAATATTCTCAGAATCACTTAAAACCTTTGATGCCTTCTCCAACATAGTGGAAGAATAATCATATGCAAAAACTTTATTAAATTTCTCTGCAAAAAATATTGTATCACTGCCATCTCCGCATCCAATATCTTTTAAAGTATTTTTATTTGTGCGCTCTATAAAATCAAGCATCACTCTCCTTTCCAAAAATTGTAAATTATTGTCTTTTAATGAAATTGTCTTAACATCTTCCCAATGTTCCTTTACTGCATTTAGTTCATTGTTTTTCATTATTCGTATCTATATATAATTAATTGTAACTGCTAGGTATATTTACAACTCTATCCTCAAACCAATAGGTATTATTTAATTCAGAGCAATGAGCATCTTGATACATATTTAATTTACTCATTACAGTCCATAAAGGCCTAGTCATAACACCTCTCGAATTAGATTCACGCAAAAATAAATCACGTTGATCTTTATCTTTCATAATAATGGTATTAAGCCAATAATTTGATTTACAATTCGAGGGTTCCTCAAAAAAAAGATATGGCTTATCATTAAAATAATCCCTATAAGACATTGCAGTGACTCGTTTATTTTTTAATAACTTATTAAGATTTTCCAACTGTGCCACTAGCAAAGCTGCATTAATATTGGGCATTCTATAGTTATAGCCTTTCATATCATGAGAATATTCCCACTGATGAGGTATTTTTGCTGTTGTGGATATATGCTTAGCTTTGTCGGCTAAGACTTTATCATCTGTAACAATACAACCTCCCCCTCCTCCAGTAATAATTTTATTTCCATTAAAACTAAAAACCCCCATTGAACCATATGTCCCTGTATGTTTACCACAAAAAAAACTGCCAACACTTTGAGAAGCATCTTCAATTAATTTAATATGATAATTTTCACAAATTAGCTTAATATCATCAATCTTACAGGGATGTCCAAAAGTGTGCATTGGCACACAAGCTTTGATTTTTTTGCCAGTTTTTTTATTTATGCATTGATCATTCTTAATAATGGCATATTGTTTTAAAAAATTATTAAGCGAATCAGGTGACAATCCCATCGTTTCTTTATCAACATCGACAAATATTGGCATACCGCCACAATAATTTATTGCATTGCAGGTGGCAACAAATGTCAAAGGCTGAGTTATTACTTCATCATCTTTTTTGACATCAGATAGAAGGAGTGCGATATGGAGTGCTGCAGTGCCATTTGTAGTTGCAACTGCATATTTAGAACCAGTGAATTCAGCAATTTTTACTTCAAATTTATCTACAAATTCTCCTACTGAAGAAACAAAGGTTGAGTCTACACATTCATTTAAATATTTCTTTTCATTTCCAATAAAAAAAGGTTTATGCAAGGGTATAGGTCCTTCTTTTCCATATAAGCTCCTTACAAAATCCACAACATCATCAAACATTGTAAATTTTTGCTTTGTAATGTTTTAAATGATTAGGCTGAATAAACCAATCGATAGTTCTTTGTAATCCTTCCTTAATGTCTACCTGTGGTTTAAAACCTGTGAGTAGTTGAATTTTAGTGTTATCACAACAGAGGCGAAATACCTCAGAATTTTCAGGTCTTATACGCTTTTTATCGGTAACTAACTTCACATCACTTTTCATCAATTCTTTAATAAGGTCGAATGTGCTACCAATACTTATCTCAGAATTGGAACCAATATTGATGGTTTCACCGATTGTTCGATTATTTTCAGCAATAGCAAGAAATCCTCTACAGGTGTCTTCAACATAGTTAAAATCTCTGGTTGGTGATAAGTCACCCAATTTAATCTCTTTTATGCCATTAGCAATCTGCGTGATAATTGTCGGTATTACAGCACGAGCAGACTGACGAGGACCGTAAGTGTTAAATGGACGAGCAATTGTTACCGGCAATTCGAAAGAATTATAGAAACTCATTGCCATCGCATCAGCTGCTATCTTGGTAGCACTGTAGGGAGATTGTGGCTGGAGAGGGTGTTTTTCATCTATCGGCACATATTGGGCTGTACCATACACCTCACTGGTTGAGGTGTGGATTACAAGGATATTACCATTCTCTCTAGCTGCTTGGCAGATATTTAGCGTACCTTTGATATTGGTATCAACATAGCTATCTGGTGCCACATAAGAATATGGTATGGAGATTAGAGCTGCTAAGTTAAATACAATATCAACACCCTGCATAATACGCTTGCAGTAATAAGGATCTCGGATATCACCAGTTAAAACTTCAATTTTATCTTTGCAGTTTATATCTTCCAACCAACCCCAGTTATTAAATGAGTTATACTGGGAGAGAGCCTTTACTTGGTATCCTTCGGCTACTAGCATTTCAGTTAGGTGAGAGCCGATGAAGCCATCTGCTCCTGTTACTAGTGCGATAGCTTTATTAAATTCTGCCATTTTTATAATTGGAATGAAAATCCAATACAGTTTTTTCAATTTCTTTTAATGCATCAATATCAACCTTTGTGCTTTTCTTGTTAAGAGTTTTTGTTATTTTCGACATTGAATGCAAAGGATTTTCGAAAAATAATCTTATAATCAAAGACACAATACTTTTTGGCAAAATAGCATCAGCAACCTTATGTTTAAATGAATTTAATGGTTTTCCTGGTTTTGTATTAATATACGCATCAAAAGCCAGAGAAACATCTTGCGTTATAGTAGTTGCTTTATCTTTTTTTGAAGAAATAGACTGAACTACAGTACTAATAATTTCGTCACGCATTAGTTTGTTAGATTCCTTGTACCAGA
>Ga0207986_1000082_pt1 | contig 41828 bp, 32 predicted proteins | sample ETNtaG_26_FD_185764 | JGI IMG/M metagenome (GOLD analysis project Ga0207986, IMG submission 185764) | Marine microbial and viral communities from oxygen minimum zone, Eastern Pacific Ocean - ETNP201302SV89 (SPAdes) (version 2) | ecosystem: Environmental > Aquatic > Marine > Oceanic ... | reverse complement strand
ATTTTACAGCTTTGCGGCTAATTCTGCACCGTCGTTGATTGCGATTTTCGCGTCAAGTCCGAGAGCAACTTTGGCACCACCTATTATGTGAACCTCAAAACCTGCCTCACGCAGTGAAGCTTCCAAGTCCAGTCTCGGTTCCTGTCCCGCGGCAACAATCACGTTATCTACATCCATCACTATTTCCTGAGCTTCTTCGCCTTTTTTCAAGGCAACTTTGACGTGTAAACCGGCATCATCGATTTTAAGATAAGTAGCTCCTGAAAGGAATTCCACACCGTGAGATTTCAAAGTTTGGATGTGCGCCCAACCTGTTGTTTTTCCGAGACGTTTGCCAATCTTGTCGGCGGATCGCTGAAGTACAGTAACTTCCCTTTTTTTCGGTTTACGCAGAGCCATTGCTTTTTCCGAATCCAGAATACCGTAACCCTGCAAATATTCCGGAACTTCTCCTGAAAAAGGTGTTTTTGCTGTTAAATAATGTGCTACATCAATACCGATTCCTCCTGCTCCAATCACAGCAACTTTGTTTCCGACTGGGCATTCGCCGTCTAAAACATCCAAATAACTCAGGACTTTGGCATGATCAGCACCTTCCAGTTCCAATTCACGCGGTTGTACTCCGGTCGCCAGAACGACTGCGTCATAATTACCTGCAGCAAGAGTCTCCTGATTTACGGCTTGCCCCAATTTCAGTTCTACTCCATATTTTTCGAGCATCACACTGTAGAACCGCAGCACTTCATAAAATTCCTGTTTACCTGGAATTTTCACCGCATAGTTGATTTGTCCACCAAGTTCAACACGTTGATCAAACAGAGTAACCTTGTGTCCTCTCATCGCTGAAATGTAGGCAGCAGTCATTCCTGCTGGACCGGCACCGATAACAGCAATATTTTTTAAAGTTTTTACCGGTTCGTAATTTAATTCTGTCTCACGTCCCGCACGGGGATTTACCAGGCATGTTGCTGTTTTCATTTGAAAAAGATGATCCAGGCAAGCCTGATTGCAGGCAATACAAGTATTTATTTCATCAGTACGACCCTCTGCCGTTTTGTTGACAAAATTTTCATCCGCTAATAATGGACGTGCCATTGAGACCATATCCGCAATTCCGTCCCTCAAAATGCTTTCTGCAACATTTGGATCATTGATACGGTTCGAAGTCACAATTGGAATCTTGAGGTGCGGTCGCAATTTACCTGTAACCCAGGCAAATGCAGCACGTGGTACCATCATGCCGATTGTTGGAATACGTGCTTCGTGCCAGCCAATACCGGTATTTATGAGAGACGCACCCGCCTTTTCTACACGCTGTCCAAGTTCAACTACTTCTTCAAAACTGCTGCCGTCTTCAACTAAATCAAGACAGGAAAGGCGGAAAATAATCAGGAAATCATCTCCAGATTCCTCCCGTACACGTTCCACAATTTTTAGGGCAAAGCGGATACGGTTTTCAAAAGATCCTCCCCACTCGTCATTGCGTTTGTTTGTACATTTGGCAATGAACTGATTGATCAGATAACCTTCAGAACCCATTATTTCTACACCATCATAACCAGCCAGTTTTGCCAGTTTTGCACAGCGTACGTAATCCTCTATAGTTGCTAATATTTCTTCATGGCTTAATTCTTTGGGACGGTAAAAATTGATTGGTGCTGTAATTGGTGATGGCGCTACACATTTTTCCAGCAATCCATAACGTCCTGTATGCAAAATCTGTAACGCTATTTTACCACCGTTGTCATGAACTGCTTTTACCAGCGGCCGGTGAAAATCAAGCTGTTCTTCCGAAACTAATTCCGCACCTTCTTCAAAAACACGACCCGCCACATTAGGCGCAAATCCTCCAGTTACTATGAGGCCTACTCCGCCCCGTGCACGTTCCGCGTAAAAAGCCGCTAAACGTGATGAACCATCAGGCTGTTCTTCCAGTCCGGTATGCATGGAGCCCATCATGACTCGGTTTTTCAGGATTGTGTTACCCACTTTTAGTGGACTGAGTAAGGTTTCAAAAGCCATTTCGGGGATTATGTTTGGGTTTTTAGGTTTTGAATTTTGGGATCTGAGTCAGTTCTACAACCCGCACAAACTAAAGAGAGCTAAAACATGCTAAAGCACAGAAGAGAAAAAACTTTATGCTCTGAAAGCATAATATTCACGATGCTTTGAGCTGTTCTGCCTGGTGGTGAGACAACAAAGGTTCAATCACCTGTTCCAGTTTGCCTAGCATAATATCTTCAAGTTTGTAGAGAGTTAAATTGATACGGTGATCCGTCATACGTCCCTGTGGGAAATTATAGGTGCGGATGCGTTCGCTCCTGTCTCCGGAACCAACCATTCCGCGACGCTGTTCTGCCGTCACGGATTGTTGAGCTTCAAGCTCCTTTTCATAGAGCCTTGCCCTGAGGACTTTTAAAGCCTGCGCTTTATTTTTTAACTGGGATTTCTCATTTTGACAAATGACAACCAGTCCAGTCGGGATATGGGTTATCCGGACAGCGGAATCAGTTGTGTTCACACTCTGACCGCCTGGACCGCTTGAGCGGTAAACATCTATGCGCAAATCTCCGGGATTGATTTCAATCTCAACATCTTCCACCTCAGGCAAGACCGCGACTGTTGCGGCTGAAGTGTGGATTCGCCCCTGAGTTTCTGTTTTCGGAACACGTTGTACCCGATGTACTCCACCTTCAAATTTCAAGTGACTGAAAACATCTTTGCCTTCAATTGAAAAAGTGATTTCCTTGAAACCTCCCAGATCATTTTTGCTTTCATTGAGAAGTTTGATACGCCATTTTCGGCTTTCACTAAAATGAGCATACATTTGGAAAAGATCTCTGGCAAACAATGCCGCTTCGTCTCCGCCTGTACCAGCGCGAATCTCAATTATAGTGTTACGGGAATCGTCTGGATCTTTAGGAATTAGTAACAGTTGGATTTGTTTTTCCAGTTCATCCAACTTTTGTCTAAGTTGCGGAATCTCCTGTTCCGCCATTTCGCGGATTTCCAGATCTTCCTCTTTTGATTCTGCTAAATCACGGTTGTCGCCGAGTTCCTGCTGAATTTCAAGATAACTGTGATAACACTCAACAATTTCCTGCATGCCTGAGTGTTCCTGACTTAACTTCCGGAAACGCTCCTGATCCTGAACCACATCGGGTTGTCCAAGTTCTTCTGTCAGTTTTTCAAAGCGTACATTTATTTCCGCAAGTTTGTCCAGCATCTAAGGTCATGCACGCTTGTAGCGTCGGTTGAATTTTTCAATTCGTCCGGCAGTATCCACTAAATTTTGTCCTGCACCGGTAAAGAAGGGGTGGCAGTTTGAGCAGATTTCAACTGTTGTTTCCCCGCCTTTTGTTGACTGTGTATTCCAGGTAGTCCCGCAGGCACAACGGAATGAGGTTTTTTCAAATTTTGGATGAATATCAGGTTTCATTTTTCTGTTTACTTTCAATGGTTAAGGTTTTTTCAACTTTAATTATTTATCCATCATGTTGAGGAAATTCACATTTTCTTTGAACTTTTCCATTTTTTCAATAAGAAATTCCAAAGCTTCAACTACATTTAGTTGAGAAAGGACTTTACGCAGGACCCATATACGATCAAGGTCAGCTTTATCAACAAGCAGTTCTTCTTTACGTGTTCCGGATTTACTGAGATCAATTGCCGGGAAGATACGTTTTTCTACCGGTTTTCGATCAAGCACCAGTTCCATATTACCGGTTCCTTTGAATTCTTCAAAAATCACTTCGTCCATTCTGCTTCCGGTATCAATCAGTGCCGTGGCAATGATGGTCAGTGATCCGCCCTCTTCAATGTTTCTAGCTGCGCCGAAAAATCTTTTTGGTTTGAAAAGCGCATTTGAGTCAACCCCTCCGGAAAGTATTTTTCCGCTGGGAGGAATGACCGTGTTGTAAGCACGCGCGAGTCTGGTAATTGAATCCAGCAGGATGACGACGTCCCGTTGATGTTCGACAAGACGTTTTGCTTTCTCCAGTACCATCTCAGAAACTTGAACGTGGCGTGTTGCCGGTTCGTCAAAGGTTGAAGCAACCACTTCTCCGTTGACTGAACGACGCATATCAGTGACTTCTTCCGGACGTTCGTCAATCAATAAAACAATTAAATCAACCTCAGGATGATTTTCAGTGATGCTGTTTGCAATCGACTGCAAAATCATCGTCTTACCAGTTCTTGGCGGAGCAACAATAACTCCACGCTGACCTTTACCAATAGGAGATACAAGATCAATAACCCTGGTGGTTAAATCATTGTCTTTTCGTTCAAGGTTCAGATGTTCGTTGGGATGGAGCGGGGTGAGGTTATCAAAAAGAATTTTTTCAAAAGCCTTATTCGGATCGCGGAAGTTTATTTCTTCAACTTTAAGTAAGGCGTAGTAACGCTCGCTCTCTTTTGGAGGCCTGATTTGACCTGCTACCGTATCACCGGTACGTAAATTAAAACGCCTGATCTGAGAAGGAGAAACGTAAATATCATCCGGCCCCGGGAGGTAGTTGTAATCTGGTGCTCGTAGAAAGCCAAATCCGTCCGGAAGTGCTTCAAGTACTCCTGCACCGTAAATGATTCCTTTACGTTTCGTCTGTGCCTGCAGCAAAGCAAAGAGCAGTTCCTGACCCCGCATACTGTTCGCGTTTTCAATATCATAGTCACGTGCAATCTGAATGAGCGAGTTAATATCTTTTTTCTTCAACTCAATTAAATTGAGTGTGTCCGGTTTAGAATCATTATCTGAATTTCTTTTTGAATTGATGCCGTTGTCATTTTCCGGCCGATTTTTAGACATGCGAGGTTTCTCAGGAGGTTAATCAATGATGGGATCTCAATAAAAGAGAGACCATTCTATGGTGTGTTAGTTTAAATGGGAGGATGATTATATTTAACGTATTTGCAGAAAATTCCAGTTACAAAAAGCGTAATTAATGATTAATAAATAAATGGGCAAGAAATTGTCTTGTGTGGAAATACTTGAAAATGAATTGAAATTATCAAAAGTAGGTAATTACAAGATCGCCAATATTTATACTTTTGTCAAGTGTTTTTTTGAAATATTGCATTTTTCCGAATCTGTTCTACGTTCAAAAAAGCAAATTTTTCCTGACATAAATATTATATTAGCTGTTTTTTTTCTTTTTTGGAAGATACAAATCCGTGATCGTACCCTCAAAAGCCTCTGCGGCAAATGCCACGGTTTCCGAAAGTGTAGGATGAGGATGTATCGTTGAGGCTAGATCCTCTGCGTCACATCCCATCTCAATCGCCAGTACACCTTCTGCAATTAAATCACCGGCATTTGGTCCGACAATTCCAACACCTATAACACGCTTAGTGCCTTCTTCAAAAATAACTTTTGTCATTCCTTCACTGCGTCCCAAAGATAAACTGCGTCCACTTGCGGCCCAGGGGAAAGTACCTTTTCCATAAGCAATACCCTCCTTTTTTGCCTGCTCTTCTGTAATTCCTGCCCAGGCGACTTCCGGATCAGTATAGGCCACAGAGGGAATCGTACGAACATCGAAATGACTTTTCATCCCTGAAATCACCTCCGCTGCGACTTTTGCTTCGTGCGTCGCTTTGTGTGCCAGCATCGGCTGTCCGACAATATCACCTATGGCAAAAATATTTGAGACATTCGTGCGCATTTGCGAGTCAGTTTTGATGAAACCTCCGTCATCTACTGCGACCCCTGCTTTCTCGGCAGCAATGCGCAAACCATTAGGGGTTCGTCCCACCGAACTGAGAATTCGGTCAAACATCTGTGGTTTATCCGGTGCATTTTTTCCTTCAAAATGTACTTTCAATCCTTTTTTGAGAGCTTCCACTTTTGTCACTTTAGTTTCCAGCCAGATATTTTCATACTGTTTGGTAATACGCTTTTGAAACGGCCGCACGATGTCACGGTCCGCACCAGCCATCAAACCGTCGAGCATTTCCACTATGGTAATTTTTGAACCCAGAGCATGATAAACCGTAGCCATTTCCAGACCAATTATTCCTCCACCCAGTACCAGCATTTTTTCCGGAATACCAGTCAGCTCCAATGCGCCTGTTGAATCTATGATACGTGAATCATCCGGTAGAAATGGTAGTTTCACCGGTTGTGAACCTGCGGCAATAACCGCGTTTTCAAAATGTATGGTGATTTTTTTAGCTTCAGTATCAGTGACACAAAGATGATTCTGATCCAAAAACTCACCAAAACCACTGACGATTTGTACCTTGCGTTGTTTGGCCAGACTTTTCAAACCAGCTGTCAGTTGATTCACAATTCCGTTTTTCCAGTCACGCAGTTGATCCAGATTAATTATTGGTTTAGCAAAAGAAATTCCATGTTCACTCATCAACTCCGTTTCGTCGATGACTTTTGCGGCATGGAGCAGGGTCTTGGAAGGTATACAACCCACATTTAAACACACTCCGCCGATACGCTTGTAACGTTCCACCAAAACTACTTTCTGCCCCAGATCTGCTGCTCGAAATGCCGCAGTGTAACCACCGGGACCGGAACCGAGCACCAGCACATCACAGCTTATGTCCGCTTTTCCGGAATAGCTTTCAGCAGCTTCAGGAGGCGGCTCGGATTCTACACTTTTTTCTGCGGAGTCTGCTTTTTCATTTGTCTGCTTTTCATCTTTTTTCGTTGATACTTCAGTCTCTTCCATTTTCAAAATCAGTGTCCCCGCAGAGACTTTATCACCAACCTTTACTTTTATTTCTCGGACAATCCCTGCGGATGGTGAAGGAACTTCCATTGTGGCCTTATCACTTTCCACAGAAATAAGTGGATCTTCTGCAACTACTGTATCGCCAATTTTAGAAATTATTTCGATAATTTCCACATCCTGAAAATCACCTATATCCGGGACCTTTATTTCAGTGAAGTTCATAGTGACATCCTCCGCAAATCACCCAAAACACTGCACAGATCCACCATAAAACGCGCTGCCTGTGCTCCATCAATCACCCGGTGATCATAAGTTAAATCCAAAGGCAGCATCAGGCGTGGTAAGAATTCTTTTCCATTCCAAACAGGCATCATTCTGGAACGTGTTACGCCGAGAATTGCAACTTCCGGAGCATTCACCAGCGGCGTAAAAGCAGTTCCGCCGATTCCGCCTAAACTGGAAATGCTGAAACAACCACCCTGCAGATCGCTGCTTTTTAATTTTTTTGTACGCGCACGTTCACCAAGCTCACCCAATTCTTTTGCCAGTTCAAGCAAACCTTTATTTTCCACATCCCTGATTACCGGAACAACCAAACCGTCCGGAGTATCAACTGCAACACCAATGTGCAGATATTTTTTCAAAACTAAATTTTCCCGGTCAACAGTTAATGATGAATTGAAATTAGGATGTTTGCGGATTGCCACCGCAGATGCTTTCAACAAAAAAGCGAGAGCTGTAACTCTTACACCCTGCTTTGCTGCTTCGTCTTTGAGTGATTTGCGGAAATATTCGAGCTCTGTAATATCAGCTTCATCGTGATGAGTCACGATTGGCAGGTTAAGCCAGCTTCGATACAGATTTATGCCGGTCTTCTTTTTGATCCGTGAAAGCGGCAGTATTTCAACTGGACCAAACTTGCTGAAATCAATCTCAGGCATTTCTGGAATTCCTGTTCCGGTCGCCGCAGCATTTCCGGAAGCTATTCCGCCCAAAGCCTGCTTTACAAATTCCTGAACGTCGTCTTTGGTGATCCGCTGCTTGCGCCCTGAACCGTGGACACAGCTCAAGTCAACGCCTAATTCACGGGCGAATTTACGGATTGAAGGACTGGCGTGCGCCCGTAAAAAATCTTTTTGTTCAACTGGCATCACCACTGGCGGCGGACGTCGAACACGTTCTGCAGGACTCGACTCGGAACTTACTGATTCTGCTTTGACAATAGCAGCGTCCCCTGTTTGTTGCGATGCAGTTGCGGAAGTTGGGGATGTTGAGGGAGATGATTGCGGAGATGTTTTCTCTGTTGTTTCAACTGATGTTTCCGCAGTATCGTGTGCTGATTCTTCCACTTCTAAAGTAAGAATCAGGTCGTTCTGTGAAACTTTATCTCCGGCTTTTATTTTCAAATCTTTTACTGTACCGGCAAATGGCGAAGGCACATCCATTGAAGCTTTATCGCTTTCCATTGTGATTAATGGACCTTCCACTGCAACCGTGTCCCCGGACTTAACCAGTACTTCAATAATTTCAACTGCGTCAAATTCACCAATGTCTGGAACAAGTACCTCTTTGATTCTGCTCATGCGCTTTCTCCTCAGGACAACAATGGATTATTTTTTTCGGAGTCAATTCCGTATTTGTTTATGGCAGCCTTTACCGTTTTGGCTGAAATTCCGCCTTCTCCCACAAGCGCATTTAAAGCCGCTACTGTAATGTAATAGCGATCCACCTCGAAATGTTTACGCAGGGCCTCTCGCGAATCACTCCGGCCGAAACCATCTGTCCCGAGTACAGCATAAGATCTAGGTACATAAGCACGTATCTGGTCTGCAAATAGTTTCACATAATCAGTTGCCGCAACTACAGGCCCTTCAGTACTTTCGAGACATTGTGTTACATGACACTGACGAGCCTTTTTATCGGGATGCAACAGGTTCCAACGTGAAACTTCATCTCCATCACGTTTCAATTCATTAAAACTGGGGCAACTCCAGATATCCGCCTGTACCTTAAAGTCTTTTTCCAGTAATGCCGCGGCTGCGATAACTTCACGCAGAATAGATCCTGAACCTAATAACTGCACTTTTGTTTTGCCCTTTTTAGCCTTTTGAAACAAGTACATGCCTTTTACAATGTCTTTTTCCTGACCCTTGCTGAGTCCGGGATGTGAATAATTCTCATTCATCGTGGTAATGTAATAAAACACATTTTCCTGTTTTTTAAACATGCGCTGCATTCCGTCCTGCAGAATCACCATCAATTCATATGAAAAAGTAGGATCATAAGAAACGCAGTTAGGCACATTGCCGGCCATGATTTGACTGTGACCGTCTTCATGCTGCAAACCCTCACCGTTAAGCGTGGTTCGTCCGGAAGTTGCTCCAATTAAAAATCCGCGTGCCTGCATATCTCCCGCAGCCCAAACCAGATCACCAATCCGCTGAAAACCGAACATAGAATAGAAGATGTAAAACGGAATCATCTGCATTCCATTATTGGTATATGAGGTTGCTGCCGCAATCCAGGAAGACATTGCACCGTCTTCAGTGATGCCCTCTTCCAATAATTGACCGCTCTGATTCTCCTTGTAGTACATGAGTTGATCGCGGTCAACCGGTTCATATTTTTGCCCCTCATGCGCGTAAATTCCGATTTGGCGGAACATCCCCTCCATACCGAATGTTCTTGCTTCATCAGGCACAATCGGCACCACACGCTGGCCGATATTCTTGTCTCTGCACAATAAGGTCATTGCCTGCACAAGTGCCTGAGTTGTTGATATTTCCCGATCTCCGGTATCCTGTAGTAAACGCTCAAAGACAGTCAAAGGCGGAATTGTCAGCGAGTCGCCTTTTAATCTTCGAACAGGGAGATGTCCTCCAAGAGAACTACGGCGTTTCTGTAAATAAGCAAGCTCAGGCGCGTCATCCGGTGGTTGGTAAAACGACATTTGCTCCACTTCTTCGTCCGAAATCGGCACCCGGAAACGGTCTCTGAATATTTTCAGATCGACCATTTTGATTTTCTTCTGGGAATGTGTAATGTTGATCGCTTCTCCGGAACCGCCCATTCCATAACCTTTTACGGTTTTAGCCAGAATCACAGTCGGCTGATCCGTGTGATTAACCGCAGAATGGTATGCTGCGTATATTTTGTGAGGGTCATGTCCACCGCGGTTCAGTCTCCAGATGTCCTCATCTGACATATTGGAAACCATCTCCAGCAGTTCAGGAAATTTACCAAAAAAATGAGCCCGTGTATACGCACCGCCTTTTGCTTTAAAAGCCTGATATTCGCCATCAATTGCTTCATCCATGCGTTTACGAAGTAAACCTTCTGTATCCCTCGCGAGCAAAGGATCCCAGTAAGAACCCCAGATAACTTTAATCACATTCCAGCCTGCGCCGCGAAACCCACCTTCAAGTTCCTGAATTATTTTTCCATTTCCACGTACCGGACCATCGAGCCTTTGTAAATTGCAGTTAACTACAAAAATAAGATTGTCCAGTTTTTCACGCGCCGCCAGTCCGATAGCTCCCAGAGATTGCGGTTCATCAGTCTCACCGTCCCCCAGAAACATCCAAACTTTACGTCCTGATGTGTCTGCCAAACCGCGGTTATGAAGGTATTTTAAGAAACGTGCCTGATAAATTGCCATGATAGGCCCCAGTCCCATTGAAACAGTTGGAAACTGCCAAAAGTCATTCATCAGCCAGGGATGTGGATATGAAGGAACTCCCTGACCTTCTGATTCACGGCGGAAGTTGTCCATTTGCTTTTCAGTCAACCTGCCTTCTAAAAAGGCACGGGCATAAATTCCCGGTGCCGAATGTCCCTGAAAAAAAACCAAATCACCCCCGTGATCTTCAGATGGTGCACGCCAAAAATGATTGAAACCAATATCGTAAAGTGTTGCGGAGGAAGCAAAACTTGCGATGTGCCCGCCAAGATCAGTTGAGTCACGGTTAGCACGCATGACCATCATTGCTGCATTCCAGCGAATAATGGAACGAATCTTCGATTCCATTTCCTGGTCACCTTGGGAGCGTACTTCAAGTTCAGGAGGTATTGTATTTAGGTAAGGTGTATTTGCGGAATAAGGACTGCCTGCACCAGACAAAACTGCCTGGTCTGCTAATTGACGCAGAAGGAATTGTGCCCTTTCATGACCATCCCTTTCAACAACTGCTTCCATTGCCTCAACCCATTCCAGGGTTTCCTGCGGATCTAAATCATTTTCGTTATTTGAAGTCATTGTTGAATCTCTTCAGTTGGAGTTAAGAATCTGCACTTTGAGTAACTTATAAAGCCAATATACACAGTGAATCATTTCGACTGTGGGAGAAACCTTAATAATACCGGTTTTAAAAAGTTTCAATGCTACAATTTGTCATTTCTAAGGAGTGGATAAATGCCGGCTTTTGATAATGCGGTATAAGAATTAAAGTTCTGCCGTAAAAAATTCATGCTGATTTTACAGTTGAACTGCTTTTTTTAATGAGAGACTAAGAACTGTCATGTCCTAAAAATGCTTAATCACCGTTGCTATTGCTTTCCTCCTTTTTTTCCAGAGCAGAAGATTCCGACTTAAATGGAATGTTTTTTACCGGCGGTCTTCTCCCCATACTCTTCAACATTTCTGCAGAGTAGACAAGCCCTTTTCTTGGAACTGTGTATTTTATTGAGCGTATATTTGACATATTTTTCGCCTCCCGACTGACACTTTCAGGGTAGAGAATATCAGGTTTCACAGGACCTGTCTTGCGTGCTCTTGTTGTGGAGATTTTAAATGCTTCACGGCCGGAATTTTCAGAATAAACAATTCCAGGCCTTGTAGTTCCTGTGTCAGATGCTCTGGTTTTGGTCATTTTTAGAGCACCACGGCTGGTGTCTTCAGGGTAGAGAGAACCCGGTTTGACAGGCCCTGCATCCCTTGCATGGTTTTTAGAAATTGTAAAAACTTTGCGGCTGGTTTTTTCATTTTCTTCAGGACTCAACCGCGGCGGTTGATAACGCTTTATGGGGCTGATTTTTGTATAAGAAGTTTCAAAAGGTTTTTGCACAAACCAGCGGTTTTTTTTAACCATACTGGCTGTTATCAAACCGGCGTCCACCATTTTAACAGCAGCGGTCTTTGCTTTACTTTTCTTGCTTTGGACAACAGATTTCCTGATTAGATAATATTTTATTACACGCCCATTTGATTTTTGAGCCGCAACCCTCCTTGCTTTTCGTTTATTATCCTCTAAATTCTTTGCATTCTTAACATAACTTTGAAGTCCTTTTTCATGACTCTCTGCCTGCAATCTTGCTCCGAAAAAAACAATCTCCGAAAAACAAAATAGACTGAGAACAATAATTTTAAGTGACAAAACCAACAGCACGGGCTTCGTTGACAATCCTGTCTGCACGGTGTTTTTACGCAACAAGTTGAAGTGTAAACTGAATCTCAATATCATATTTCGACTCTTGAAAACATTAACATGAGATGTAATACTGCCATTGGGAAGTTCCAATAATTGAAAATATGTGTTAGTCTTGAAATAATTCTTGATGCCTGTTTGACTGAGACCGCAGTTAAAAGAACACCGGCGATTCCAGATTTGAGATCTAAAATCCCGCATAAATGCAAAATCAAATCCCCGACCAATTATCTTCTTCGGAAGAAATTTACAATAAAATGACCCGGGACACCTTTGGTATTCCCGAGATCTACAAAAGTCAGGAAGAAGAGAGTTTCCCCGGTGAAGGTTTTTCAATGCAGATCGGCAGTGACTCCGATTCAAAAGACAATCTCCTGGCTCAGAGAATTGTAAACACTTTAACTGCTCAACTGCAGGCCATCCTTCCTGGAACTTTTAGAATCACTCCTTTACCTGAACAATGCCTTTCTTATGCCAATTTGCACAGTTGGTCTCCCGGACGTTCTTATTTTTCATTGTTTGAGATGCAACAATCAAAATCAGTCTGGATTTTACATCTCAGCCGTTCCGTAGGGGAGGGGCTTGCCTCGCTGTCTCACAGTAAAAATTCACGTATTTACAGCAATATTTATCATGATTTACGCGAAGCGGATTCAGTGATTTATCTTGAAACTGCAGAAATGCTACGTAGGTTGTTCGGCAGTTTACTGGAACTCTGGCCCGCAAGTGACAAATTAAAAATTGCACGGTGTCGTCACATCCTACAATTGAGTTTTCTCCAGGAAGTTGCTCAGGATGAAGAATATGTCGTTTTACCTTTCTATCTGGACAATAAAGTCTGTACCGGTGATATACATTTAATTTTCCCGCAACGACACCTTTTAAACATTGTTGGTGCATAATGTCTCAGCCAATTTTAAGTCAAATTAATATCTATCCGCTAAAATCTGCAGGAGGAATACCCCTGGTAAACGGAGTTCCTGAAACAAGAGGTTTAGCGCATGACCGACGCTGGATGGTTGTCGATGATTCTGGACAATTTATGACACAAAGAACCTCTCCGAAAATGGCTTTGATAAACACAAAAATTTCCGTTCAGACACTGAATTTGAATGCACCGGGAATGTCAGAATTGAGCCTGCCTTTGTTTCCCACAGCAGGTGAGTCGCAGGAAGTTGAAATTTGGGGTGACCGCTGTGAGGCATGGACCTCAAGCCCTCAGACAAAAAAATGGATCAGTGAGTTCCTTGGGGAAAGCTGTAATATCGTTTTTATGCCGGATCACAGCAATCGTCCGGTGGATCCTGACTATACGGTTGGTGAAAATCAGGTTTCATTTTCAGATGGCTTCCCATTTTTGCTGATTTCTGAAGCATCATTAAACGATCTTAACAAACGTCTTCCGGAAAGTGTAGCAATGATGCGTTTTCGTCCAAATCTGGTAGTGAAAAATACTGAACCTTTTGAAGAGGATTTTTGGAAATTTATCCGGATTGGCGATTGTGAATTACAAGTTGTTAAACCATGTTCACGCTGTGTCTTAACCACTGTTGATCCGGAAACAGGAAAATTTTCTGGAAAAGAACCTTTACGGACTCTGGCAACTTTCAGAAAAGAAAACGGCAAAGTTTTGTTTGGTCAGAATCTGCTTGCCACAAAAATGGGGGAGATGGAAGTCGGTATGCCTGTAGAAATTATCTCAAAATAGTGAACTCAGTCTTCAGTTGTTAACGACTGGTGCCCCAGTTGTTTTGATTCAAACTGATTTGTTGTTCAAACTGACATTTTCATTCCTGGCAAAGATGAGTTAAAATCAAGTCCTTGACAAGTTTGATTCGTAGATTCACTACGCGTAAACTATCAAAAAAATAGATCGCTTTTCAGCTTGATTGATATTGCAAAATTTTACACCATAGTTAAGGATTGCCTGTTAGTAAAAACTATGTTAGTGTCAAAAGTCTAAGGCTATCATTTCAGGAACATGTTTCTTTAATCTAAACAGTAGGAGGCGTCATGCGTTTCATAAAAATAATCACATTAATACTTTTTCTTTCGGCTTTTGCCCTGCAGCCTGCTTTAGCGAAAAAAGTTCCCCTGGGAATGCTGGTTGAAATAAAAGGTAAAATTGAATACAGCAAAAAAGGTAAACGCTGGAAAAAAGTACGCCGTAACAAGTTTGTCTATAAAAATTATTTAGTCAAGGTTGGTGCAGACAGCACAATTAAGTTTCTGAATCAAAAAACAAACGAGACCACTCTGCTAACTGCCAATTCCAAAGTAAAAGTTACTGCAGACGGTTTGGAAGTAATTGAAGGTAGTCTTGGAGACAAAAGTTCCGGAGGCGGTTTGTTGTCCGGATTGTCCAAGCAGTTTTCAAAGACTCAGAAATACACGACGGTACGCCGCGCGGCCAAAAAAGGAGGCATCGACCTCAAACTGGCAACCAACACCGTTTCCGCAGATTTTTCGGAACTGGCATGGGAATCCGCCGGTGCTGAGTACGCCTACCGCTTACACCTGGGCGCCAAGGATCGTAAAACCAAAACTTGGACAGATTCTGCTGTTTACGAAGTACCTTCTACAGGAGATGAGGTTGTGCGTACAAGTATAAAACCGATCAGCAAAAAACAAAAATATTTTGTTGAAGTTTTGGACGGTAGCGGAGCAGTGGCTTTCACCACGAAAGCCGCAAACCTGAAGGTGCTTTCCGGAAAGAAACTGGCCAAGTTTGAAAAACAAAAAGGTCAGTACCAGAGCATGGATGAAAGCGGGTTTATGTATGCCGGCTTGCTCAAAGATAATGGCCTGTTGGTTCCCGCCTTAGATCAGTACTCAAAATTTTTCACAGAATTTTCTGATGATGAAGACATCAACGAACTGAGACCATTCTTGATCGAGGTATACTCCCGCCTGCGATTGGCACATCTGAAGTCCGTTGAATTAAAGAAGTACGAATCCACTGAATAATTTGCGTCATTCGGGATTTAAGAGGAACCGTGAAAACGGTTCCTCTTCCCTATTAAAACTTACCTAACTTAAAGCAGTGCTTCCGGCACTATGTTTTTAGCCTCCGGAAAACGTTTCGTCCATTTCCCAACTTCTTCTGCAAATATTTCCACCTGTTCCGGAGCTGATGCGGCAAAACGCCGAGGATTGTTCAGCACAGAAGAAATTTCAATAAAATCCAAAGGTACACGTTCATCATTCGTAAGGCGTTCAGCTAAATCATTTTCGCTTATTTCACCATTCCGCAGGGCTTCGGCAACCACTACCGCATGTTCCTTGATTGCTTCATGCACACTTTCCCTTCCACCGCCTTTTCGCACTGCCTCCATCAATAAAGAGGTGGATGCCAGAAAGGGCAGATTCTGTTTTAATTCCTGCGCGATTGCGGCTTCATAAAATCCCATTTCAGTGAGTACAGTAAGAACTGCTTCGAGTTGTCCGTCCGCCGCGAAAAAAGCTCCGGGAAGTGCCACCCGGCGAACTACCGAACATGAGACATCTCCTTCATTCCACTGATCTCCACTTAATCCGGAAAGCATTGTGCCGAAACCGTTGAGAATCTGGTGTAATCCATTGATCCGTTCTGAGGTGCGGGCATTCATTTTATGAGGCATTGCAGAAGAACCAACCTGTCCCTGCTGAAACCCTTCACCGGCTAGTCCCTGTCCTGCCATCAAACGTAGTGTCCGCGCAAAATTCGACATCCCGGAACTGAGTGCAATCAGTGCACGTACGGTTTCCACATCGAGACTGCGTGGATAAACCTGTCCCACTGCGTTAAAAGACGCACTACAGTCCAAATGTTCCAGTATCTGTTCACCAAGCTGCTTTACTTTTTTTTCGTCACCGTTCAGTAAAATTAACTGATCAAGCCTCGTTCCAACCGCGCCCTGCAAACCCCGCAGCGGATAATTTTCAATCAGATGATCGATCCGTTTTAAGGCAAACATAATTTCTTCACCGAACATTGCCAGACGCTTACCCAAAGTTGTTGGTTGTGCTGGAACATTATGGGTGCGAGCGACGATCATAATGTCTTTAGTGCGTAAACTCCACAATGAAAGTTGATGCAGAACCGTCACAGCTTTGCTTCTCAACAAACGCAGTGAACGTAGAATTTGCAATTGTTCAACATTATCCGTTAAATCCCGGCTCGTCATACCTTTATGAATCTGTTCATGACCTGCCAACTCACAAAATTCCTCAATGCGAGACTTAACGTCATGCCGTAATTTACTTTCTCTATCAGCAATACTTTCCAGGTCAATCTGCTCCAGTTTTTGCTCGTAAGACTCAATCGCGGATTGCGGAATATCAACACCTAAATTTCGCTGTGCTTTCATCACTGCAATCCAGAATTCACGTTCCAGGCGAACTTTTCCTTCGGGAGACCAGATGGCGGAAATTTTGGTGCTGGCGTAACGTGCGGCTAGAATATCGGGAATCATTTTACTTTGCTGGTTGGAGATTGGAGGTTCTTTTCAGCCTCTGATTTTCACGGATGAAAACGGATACTAGTCCTGAAACTGGATTAGTGGTTTTAGCCACTGATTTTCACGGATGAAAACTGATGTCCGGAATTGACTAAAATTTTTTATTGAAATTGTAGGGGTTGAAAAACTGATTGTTGCGACTGTAGAATTTACAACCCAACTTTGCCACGTACCCTGTCAGTGACCTGTCGAGCAATGACGCGCGCCTTGTCACGACCGGATTCGAGGATTCCGTTTAACTTTGTCTTGTCGTAGCGGATTTGCTGATAAATTTCACGCGGACCCTTGAGTTCAGCATTCAGCGCTTCGAAGCAAGCTTGTTTTGCCTCTCCATAACCCATGCCTCCTGAGCGGTACCGTTCAGCCAAAGCTTCCTGTTCTTTTTTTCCGGCAAAGCATTTGTAGAGCGCGAAAACACTGCATGTTTCAGGATCTTTTGGTTCATCCACTGATTTTGAATCAGTAGTGATTTTCATAACTGCTTTACGAAATTGTTTCTCCGGTGCAAGCAAAGGAATCACGTTTCCATAGGACTTGCTCATTTTTCTACCGTCCAGGCCGGGAATAGTCGCAACCTCTTTTTCAATAATTGCTTCCGGAATTACAAACGCTTCTCCGTAAAGATGATTAAAACGAATTGCAAGGTCACGCGTAATTTCAAGATGCTGACGCTGATCCTGTCCTACAGGCACAAAATTTGAGTCATAAATCAGAATATCGCAGGCCATCAACACAGGATAACAAAACAAACCCATACTGACTTCCTGATCCTTTGCCATCGCATCTTTGTATGCGTGAGCACGCTCCATCAAACCTTTTGAGGTAATACAGGAAAGAATCCAGGTCAGTTCTGTAACTTCGGGAATATCGGATTGTCGAAAAAAAGCATGGTTCTCAAAGTCCATACCAAGTGCCGCGAAAATGGCGGTGAGATCGTAAGTGTTTTCCCTCAGTTGTTCGGGATCACGTACAGAAGTCAGAGCATGATAATCGGCGATAAAGTAAAACGTTTCATGCGTTTCCTGTAATTGTATCGCCGGTTTTATCATACCCAGATAGTTACCTAAATGGGGGGTTCCGGTAGGCTTTATGCCCGAAAGTGAACGGGGTTTAGAGCCCATAATTTAAACTGAAGCAGCTATTGCAGCTTCGGGCGGAAGAACGCTGATATATTTGCGTTTGTGTTTTCCACTTCCTTTTTGAATGAACTTCACGTTTCCTTCAATCAGAGAAAACAAAGTAAAATCTTTTCCGGTACCAACGTTTGTACCTGCGTGAAAAGTGGAGCCGACCTGACGTACCAGAATATTTCCGGCTTTAACAAATTCGCCACCGAATTTCTTAACACCACGTCTTTGGCCTTGTGAATCACGACCGTTACGGCTACTGCCGCCTGCTTTTTTATGTGCCATTTATTTTATGAGGCTAAAGGTTATTCTGCTGCGGCTTTTTTAACCGCTTTTTTTACCGGCGCAGTTTTTTTTGGTGCTGCTTTTTTTGGTGCTGCTTTTTTTGGTGCTGCTTTTTTGGCTGAAACTTCTTTGGCGCTAATCTTTTCGATTTTCACCATAGTATGCGTTTGACGGTGTCCATATTTACGACGGTAAGTCTTGCGGCGCTTGCGTTTGAAAACAATAACCTTTTTGTCTTTTCCATGTTGAAGAACAGTTCCCTGAACTTTTGCGCCTGCTATAACAGGAGTGCCGAATTTCAGCTCACTCTCTTCCCCTCCTATTGCCAACACCTGATCTGTCTCAAATGTGTCTCCAGGTTCAGCGCTCATTCGTGCTAAACGAATGGTATCGCCTTGAGCAACACGGTACTGTTTTCCATCTGTGCGAATAATTGCAAACATCTTTTAATTCCCTGAGTTAATAAAATTGTTTTTAAAATAACTCTATATAATTACATTAATATCATCTTCAAATCAAGCTTTTTCAAAACTTTTTCCAGATAAAACTAATCAACAGGCTTTTTTATCGTTTTGACGGTAAAGCTGTGTTAAAATAAGCATTTTTTTAAGAAAATTATTATAGCAGAAATGGAGCAGAATGAGTGAACAATATTGGCAAACATCTGGAAGTTACACTGACATACGTTACGAAAAATCAGCAGAAGGCATTGCTAAAATAACGATTAACCGCCCTGAAGTAAGAAATGCGTTCCGTCCACTGACTGTACGTGAAATGCGCAATGCGCTTGACGACGCTCGTGAAGACACACTGATCGGCGTCATCATTTTAACAGGTGAGGGAGAAAAAGCATTTTGTTCGGGAGGCGATCAGCGTGTGCGTGGTGAAGCAGGATACAAAGACAGTGAAACAGGGCATATGCGTCTTAATGTTTTAGATTTCCAACGTGAAATCAGAACATGCCCCAAGCCTGTTGTGGCAATGGTAGCAGGATATGCCATCGGCGGAGGACACGTCTTGCACGTCATGTGCGACCTGACTATTGCCGCTGATAACGCCATCTTTGGTCAAACAGGACCTAAAGTAGGCTCCTTTGACGGCGGTTATGGTTCGAGTTATCTCGCCAGAATGGTAGGTCAAAAAAAGGCCCGTGAAATCTGGTTCCTGTGCCGCCAGTACAATGCACAACAAGCATTGGAGATGGGGATGGTTAATACAGTTGTGCCGCTGGAAAATCTTGAAGAGGAAACTCTGGCGTGGTCAAGGGAAATGCTTCAACATTCGCCGATGGCACTGCGCTGTTTGAAATCTGCACTCAATGCAGATTGTGATGGACAAGCCGGATTACAGGAAATGGCCGGAAACGCGACCATGCTTTATTATATGTCAGACGAAGGACAGGAAGGCCGCAATGCTTATCTGGAAAAACGTAAACCGGATTTTAAACAATTCACACGCCGTCCATGAATTCCGGAAAATATTTAAACGTCTGGCTGCTGGCAGTCAGACCAAAAACTCTAGGAGCGGCGCTGGCTCCTATCATGATCGGTACCACCGTGGTTTTCACGGAGGGCAAAGGACACGCGGGAGCAGCACTGGCTGCCCTTTTGGGCGCACTGCTGATTCAGATCGGCACTAATTTTTCCAACGACTATTTTGATTTCATCAAGGGAGCAGACACAGAAGAACGTCTCGGTCCAATGCGGGCTACTCAAGCCGGATTAGTCTCTCCGCAAGCCATGCTGAAAAATTTCGTGCTGGTCTTCGGACTGGCGGTTTTGGTGGGGATTTACCTTGTTTACCGTGGCGGGTGGCCGATAGTGATTATCGGCATACTTTCAATTGCTTCCGGAATTCTTTACACCGGCGGTCCGATGCCCCTCGGTTATCTGGGATTGGGTGATTTGTTTGTGCTTATATTTTTTGGTCCTGTTGCAGTCGGCGGCACTTATTATGTACAGTCACTGGAAATTTCGGAAGTAGTCATTCTCGCCGGTTTCGGTCCCGGATTGTTAGCTACTGCCCTGCTCGCAGTCAATAATTTGCGTGACGAACCAACTGACAAAAAAGTTGGTAAACGAACATTAGCTGTACGTTTTGGTCCAGGCTTTGCCCGGGCGGAGTATCTTGCCGCTTTTGCATTGGCGCTGATTCTACCATTCGTGTTGGCGTTTAGAACGGATGCGCACTGGTTTGCATGCCTTTCGGCTTTAATCATCATTCCTGGCCGCAGCGCAATTCGTCAAATCACCTCCGGAGTAAAGGGCATAGAGTTGAATGAAACTTTAGCTGTGACCGGGAAACTCATCATTATCTACAGTGTCCTTTTTTCGCTTGGTTGGTGGATCGGATAAAATGGAATCTTGCCGCTGGGAACTCTTCCGCTATGCTCTTCCACTAAAAGAACCACTGCGGATGCTTGGACAAGTGTTAAATGAACGCCGAGGTCTCATTCTACGTTTGATTGAAATATCCCGTGAAAGTTCCACGGCAGATAATTTTGGTGAAGGTGAAATTGCTCCTCTGCCTGGACTGCATCCAGAATATCTCTCACAGGCAGAAAGTCAAATCCGTGAATATCTTTCCGCTAATTTAAAGCCAACACCTCGTTCTGAGGCTCTTTTTGGCTCAGTTCGTTTTGGTTTAGATATGGCTCTCAGAACTTTGCTTCAAAGTCAGCAACAATCCGCAGGGCGGAATTACATGTCTGCAGAAAACGGGATCAATAAAAAGCAAATCCCTGTTAACGGCCTGACATCCGCTTCCGGGAAAAAACTCGAACTAGAATGCCAACAACTCCAAGATGCAGGTTTTAAAACCATTAAAATTAAGGTAGGACGGCAGACCGTGCAGGAAGATATTGAACGCGTGAAGAGCGCACGTAAAATATTGGCTGATGATATTTCTTTACGACTTGACGCAAACCGTGCATGGGAATGGGAAGAGGCACTCGAGTTTGCTCATGCTATAAAGGACTGCAGGATTGAATACTGTGAAGAACCCCTGTCTGAATTCCAAAAACTGGAAGAACTGCATCAACAAACCGAAATCCCGCTTGCGTTGGACGAAACACTCTGGCATAACCCAAATTCACAAACTTTGCCTAAAAAAGGCATCAGAACTTTGATTTTAAAACCGGGAATTATCGGAGCATGGGAGAACATAAAATTTTGGACAGCCTATGCCGAACTAAATGAGCTGGATGTAGTTTTGAGCAGTTCTTTTGAAAGTGGGCTCAGTTTGCACTGGCTCGCCTATACGTCCGCAAAACTGCTCAGCAAGCAACCGGCGGCAGGGCTCGACACAGGAAAATGCTTCGCGCATGATTTAATCGATCCGCCTTTTACACTCACAAATGGGAATTATGTTTTTCCGGAAACGTGGCCCACAGCTAATCATAATTATCTGCACAAAATAGCTGAAGGAAATACTAGAATAGCTACTGAGAATGATGTTTGAAGTTAAACCAGATATCCTGAAGCAAGTACTGGAACACTTTGGGGGTGAACAGTTTTTAATAAGTGAATCAGTAGATTGGACTTTTTCAGACTTTTTTGAGGAAGCTGTTCTTTTCAGCAATTCATTAAATATTATCCCTCAAAAACATATCGCGCTTTGTTCTGCAAAACCTGAATTTTTACTAAAAGCGCTGTTGGCCTTGTGGCTTAAAGGCGCAGTTGCGGTTCCCTTAAATCCAAAATTTCCGCAAAAGCAGAAAAAAGAATTGCTGATAAAAACAGGAAGCACTTTACTTGAGCAACTTGAATTAAATAAAATTTCCGCCGATCAGCACTCATCAGACAACACTCTGCCGTCGATCAATCCTGAGGCATGGGCCAGTATCATTTTTACTTCCGGCAGCAGCGGATCGCTTAAAGCAGTGGTCCACTCGCTGGCCAACCATTTTTACAGCGCGCTTGGAGCAAATCAGAAGATGCCCTTAAATCCCGGTGACTGCTGGTTGATGTCGCTGCCTCTTTTTCATGTGGGCGGGCTGGCAATTTTTTTCCGCACTCTACTTTCCGGTGCAGCCATAGTACTTCCAGCTGAAAAACAAACTTTGGCAAACTCATTAAAATACAATAACATCACTCACCTTTCACTGGTACCTACTCAGCTCCACAGGCTTTTGCAGACAAACGCCGGTAGAGATTCTCTGCTCAAATTGAAACTTATTTTGCTCGGAGGTTCAGTAATTCCTGAAACTTTGCTTGATCAATGCGCTGAACTCGGCCTGAATGTCAATACGACATACGGTTCTACAGAAATGGCATCTCAAGTAGCAACTGGTAAAAAGGGTTGCTGTCAGATTCTGCCTTTTCGCGAAGTCCGGATTTCTTCTGAAAATGATGCATGCCATGAAATCGAAGTGCGAGGTAAAACCCGTTTTTTAGGTTACCTGGATGAATCAGGGCTGCGTCAGCCTTTTGATAAAAACGGTTGGTTTAAAACCGGAGATTTAGGGACCCTGGATGTTAAGCCGGCAATAAGAAATAATTTTCAACCTGAAAAGAAGTGCGGCGAATCCCGAAAATTATTAAAGGATCAGAGTGAAATATATCACAACCTGACTGTACTAGGGCGCAAAGACAGTATGTTCATTTCCGGGGGTGAAAATATTCATCCGGAGGAGATTGAACGTGTCTTGTTTAAAAGCGGAATGATCCGCGAGGCCGCCGTAGTTCCGGTAAAAGATGTTGAATTTGGCGCACGACCTGCTGCTTTTCTACAATACACAGAATCTGCGTCTGAAGCTGAATTAGTTAAGTTTTTGAAAAAGCAACTGGTTAGTTTCAAAGTTCCGGAATTGCTATTGCCATGGCCCGAAGAAACTTGGGCTGGATTGAAACCAAAGCGGAAAGAACTTTCTCAACTCGCACAGAGACAATTCGACCTTATGCAAAAAAATAGTTTGGCAGAAAGGAATGTCAGCCCTCCCGATTTTGATCAATGGCTGGCAAAGTATAAACAGGGTTGGAAACGTGTTGCATTAAGTGATGGACGGCAAATATTTATGCTGCTTGACCTGCGAAAGGAACACACAGGAAAATGCTTATACATACGGGCGAATTCGCGCCAAGAAGTTATGGAATGGCTGATCGCAGGTGAAAACAAAGGATTACTTGAAATTCAAAATGAGGAAAGCCAACTCATTAGTTGGATTACGGCTGAAAAAAAGAGACGCGGTTTGGAGAAGGAAAGTTTTGAAATTGTCCGACTCCTTGAAGAAGAACTTCCGGAAACCGAATTTCAACTCTACGACGCACGTGAGCGGGGAAGCTTTAATACATCAAGCTTTGATCCTCAAAGAAAGAAAGCAATACCTGCAGAAAAGACTAAAAGTTCTATATCCGGAATTGCCGGCATCAGTGACTTAGTGAATGAATTAAATCAAGGCTGGAACTGGGACTTCCAGGAAGCAGTCTTTCAATCAGCAGTACGGCTCGATGAGTTTAAGAGAATGTATTTGCTGCGCTGTCTTTACAGACGTTCCGGAGAGTCAAAGAAATTTTTAGGCTGGAAAGTGCAGTTACTGAGAGATTTCACCAGTTCGGAAAATGTCGAAAATCCTTTTTGGGATTTGAGTCCAAAAGAAGAAAGGGCCTTAGAAAAGGTATTACGACAAGCCGCTTTTTTTACAAAAGAAGACTTTTTGCAGGCAAATACACCTCGAAAAGAGCGAAAACGCCGATTTGATTTTCAGGCTGAAATTGAAAACTTATATATTTAAATCAGATACTTTTTTTCGCTCAGAGCATATAAAAAGCAACTTTTTACATGTTTCGACTTGACACGTAAAGGAAAAAATAGAAGACTTGACAACCTTGAAAAGGGTCTGCCCTAAATAATTGGGGTGGAATTTTCTATAACGTGTTCATAAGGAGAAAACAAATGAGAGCACTTGAAAAGATTGCACTGACGCTGATTGCTGTCGGTGCCATGGCGTTCACGGCAACTGCCGGAACACTGGAAGATGTGAAGTCTCGTGGAGAACTTCGCTGTGTAGTAAGTACGGGCATTGCTGGATTTGCATATCCGGATTCAGACGGAACATGGAAAGGTTTCGACGTTGATTTCTGTCGCGCAACTGCTGCAGCGGTGTTGGGAGACTCCAGTGCTATTAAAGCAGTTACCTCAACAGGTAAAACGCGTTTCACCAAACTGAATTCCGGTGAAGGTGACGTATTGTGGCGTAACACGACCATCACGTTTTCACGTGATGTTGGTGTTAAACTGACTTTTGTAGGCGTCAACTATTATGACGGCCAGGGTTTCATGGTCAACAAAAGTCTTGGTGTGTCAAGTGCGACGCAACTGGACGGAGCTTCAGTTTGTATACAAACTGGGACAACAACTGAGTTGAACCTCGCAGACTTCTTCCGTGCAAATAACATGAGCTACGAAGCAGTTACCATTGAGAAAAACTCGGAAGCACGTGCCGCCTATTTGTCAGGTCGTTGTGACATTTACACAACTGACGCTTCCGGATTGGCAGCAACACGTTCCACCTTTCCTAATCCAGGAAACCACATGATTCTACCGGAAATTATTTCCAAAGAGCCACTTGGACCAGCGACTCGTCAAGGTGATGATCAGTGGGCTGACATTGTCAGATGGGTTTACAATGCGACTGTAACAGCTGAAGAATTAGGAGTAACATCCTCAAACGTAGACAGCATGAAGGGTTCAAACAACCCTGAAATTCTGCGACTTCTTGGTGTTGAAGGCAGTCAGGGTGAAGAGCTTGGCTTGAGCAAAGACTGGGCTTACCAGGTCATCAAGCAAATTGGAAACTATTCTGAAATCTTTGAGCGCAATATCGGTACAAATACACCGATTGGATTAGCTCGTGGTTTGAATGCCCTTTGGACTAAAGGAGGACTTCAGTATTCTCCACCATTCCGTTAATCATCGTAAAACAACGTTGATGTTTTTAAGCGCACATGTTCTATTCAAAAGGACTGTGCGCTTTTTCATTAAAAAACCCGAACTACTTTAAAGTTAACGGGTAGTTACTCAAAATGGCCTCACCATCCGTAACTGACAATAAACCATTGCTGCTGCTGCGTTTGTGGCGTAATAAGGAATACCGCTCAGTTTTTATTCAGATAACTACAATACTTATTCTGTTCACCCTTTTAGGAATGATCGGTAATAATGTAGTAACCAATCTGGAAAAGGCAGGGAAAGAATTTAGTTTTGGCTTTTTAAGCTATCCTGCCGGTTATGATATTACTTTCCAGCCTTTCATATCTTTTTCTCCTACTGATACCCACTTAAGAGCAGCAGTAGTCGGCTTATTAAATACCCTTTTAGTAGCCGTAACAGGTGTTATTATTGCTTCAATTTTGGGTTTTACCATGGGGGTTTTGAGACTTTCGAACAATTGGCTGATCAGCAGAATCGTCTATGTTTTTCTTGAATTCACTCGAAATATCCCTGTACTTCTGCATATTTTCTTTGTTTACGGAATCTTCCTTTATGTTCTACCTGTCCCAAAAAAAGCGGTCAACATATCAGATACTGTGTTTTTGACTAACCGCGGATTTTTTATACCATCACTTGTTTTTGAGGACGGCTTTGGCTATGTCTTGTTAGCACTGTTGGCCGCAGTAGCGGCAGTCATTGCCTTTGTGGTCTGGGAACGTAAGAATCAGGATGAAACTGGAGAGAACTACCCGGTATTTTCAATTTCTGCAGCCATTATAATCGGCTTACCTCTTTTGACATTTTTCATTTCAGGCTCTCCCTTGTCCTGGGATATACCGGCAATTAAGGGTTTTAATTTTAAGGGGGGTACCTCCATCAAGCCAGAGTATATCGCGCTGACATTTGCCCTTGCCTATTATACATCTTGTTTTATTGCGGAGATTGTACGCAGCGGAATATTAGCTGTTAGTAAAGGACAAACTGAAGCCTCACATGCACTTGGTTTGACTCACGGCAGTACATTACGACTGGTGATAATTCCACAGGCACTGCGTGTCATCATTCCGCCTCTGGCCAGTCAATACCTAAACCTGACTAAAAACTCTTCCCTCGCAATTGCCATAGGCTATATGGATGTAGTGGCAACCATTGGAGGGATCTCCCTGATGCAAACTGGTAAAGAGATGGAGACAATGATTTTCGTCCTGCTGACCTATTTAAGTATTTCATTACTAATTTCTGCCTTTATGAACTGGTTCAATAAAAGAATGTCATTAGTAGAACGCTAACCATGATTGAATTTTGAGTGAAACCGTACAACAAGAATTTGCTCCGGGGAATCATCCGGACTTGCCGCCTCCTGTCAGCACTACAGGGATTATTGGCTGGTCTAGAAAAAATTTATTTTCTTCACCGCTAAACACATTCCTGACTTTACTAGCACTGATGTTGTTGTGGAAAAGTCTACCACCGTTTTTTGAGTGGGCTTTTGTCAATTCTATTTCCACCGCAGAATCACGTGAACAATGCTGGAACCAGATGTCCTCTCCAGGCTCAGGAGCGTGTTGGGCTTTTATCAAAGACCGAGTAGCACTTTTCACTTATGGATTTTATCCTCCTGAATTACGATGGCGTGTAAATATCTCTTTCGTCCTGCTGGCATTAGCAGTGGTGCCGGTTCTTTATGAAAAATTACCATATAGAAAATATGGCCTGATTTATTCAGCTGTTTTTCCATTTATCGCAGGCTGGTTGCTGGCCGGAGGATTTGGATTAGAAACAGTGGACACTGATCAGTTTGGAGGCATTATGCTCACGCTGATTCTTGGTGTTACAGGCATTTCATTTTCTTTGCCGATAGGCGTCGCACTTGCGCTTGGACGTCAGTCGAATATGCCTGTTTTGAGAATTTTATGCGTGCTTTTCATTGAGTTTATCCGTGGTGTTCCACTGATTACATTGTTGTTTGTCGCCTCAACGATGCTCAATTATTTTTTACCCCCTGGTACCGTCTATGCGTTGCTGGTTCGTGTCTTAATCATGGTTACGCTTTTTGCTTCAGCCTACATGGCAGAAGTTATACGTGGAGGTTTGCAGGCAGTTGCCCAGGGACAGCATGAAGCAGGTGATTCTCTTGGACTTACATACTGGCAGGCACACCGGCTGATTATTTTACCGCAGGCCATGAAAATTTCAATTCCCGGTATTGTGAACACTTTCATTGGTCTTTATAAAGATACGACTCTTGTACTGATCATCGGCATGATGGATATTCTGGGGCTCGGGAATGCTTCATTAGCTGATGCAAAATGGGCCGGATTAGCTAATGAAGTTTATCTTTTCGTTGCCATATATTTCTTTATCAGTTGTTTCAGCATGTCACGTTACTCACTTTATCTTGAAAAGAAACTTCACACTGGTCATTAAGAGTTAAATATTCAACTAAAATGTTCTCATGTCTACTACAACAAATACAAAAGCAAGTGAATCGGAAGTAATGATATCAATCAATTCCATGCACAAATGGTTTGATGACTTTCATGTACTCAAGAATATCAACCTCGATGTAAAGCGTGGTGAAAAGATTGTCATCTGTGGACCTTCCGGTTCAGGAAAATCTACTCTCATACGCTGCATCAACAGGTTAGAGGAACATCAGCAGGGCAGTATCATTGTGGACGGCACAGAACTGACTGGTGACCTCAAGCACATTGAAATTGTAAGATCAGAAGTAGGGATGGTTTTTCAGCATTTTAATTTATTTCCCCACCTGACTGTTCTCGAAAACTGTACTCTGGCCATGATTTGGGTTAGAAAAACACCAAAAGGAGAAGCTGAAAAAATAGCGATGGAATATCTTGAAAGGGTAAAAATTCCGGAACAGGCTCTGAAATTTCCGGGGCAGCTTTCAGGCGGACAACAGCAGCGTGTTGCAATCGCACGTTCATTGTGTATGAATCCGAGGATTATGCTTTTCGACGAACCGACTTCCGCACTTGATCCAGAAATGATCAAGGAAGTTTTAGACGTGATGATTGAACTAGCGGAAAGTGGAATGACCATGCTTGTGGTAACACATGAAATGGGTTTTGCGACTGCAGTCGGAGATTGTGTTATCTTCATGGATGGAGGAGAAATTATTGAGAAAAATGCGCCGAATGAGTTTTTCAATAATCCTCAACATGACCGTACCAAGCTCTTTTTGAGCCAGATTCTTTAACACTGATTGGAACGGTTTATGGTTGAGCTGAACATCGGTCCAGCCTTTCCCGATTTTGTAGAGTCTGCTTCAGAAGATCAAGTTACCCACTTCCTCCACAAGTTTATGCGAAAAATACCGACACTCTTACTCGAGTTTTTTGCCGTATTCCTCTTACTTAGCGCAGTTTCACAATCTGTTCAGGCCCGCCACAAGTGCCCTAAAGTTCCATCAGCTCCAGGTCTGATGGGAATTACCAGCAGTACCACTTTCATTCCTTCCGGCAGCACGATGGCTGCGGCGCGTTCCTCTGAAACCTCAGGCTGTGATCAGGGTCATCCCTCAGAGAATTTTTACAAACCGAAGAACAAACGTGTTGCCTTGTTTCTCAAAGAAAATTTCCTGCAGATAAAACTGGAAAGTGCTCAGGGTCAGGGTCAGCATCTGGATGCACTGGCGTACCTGGCAGGATGTACTACCAGCGATGATGCTTTTGCGGAACTTATCCGTAATAATTATGTTCAGGTTTTTGATACTGACTTATTGAATCTGCATCCGGAATCAAGCATAAAAGGAGCAGCTCAAACCAGCGAACGTCTTTTAAATTTAATGTCAAACTCTCCTTTACTTGCCTCCAGTTGTGAATCCGGTTAAACTCTATATACGGATTCGTATAACACCTGCAAAATATCCTGCGTAATTTATAATTTCAACTACATATTTTTTTATGAGTCAGACTCTTTCCCTCTCCGGTTCAGGGACTTCCGGAATATTATTTGATAAACGTTTAGGCACTAACCTCGTGGCCGCAGCATTGATCGGCGCCGGTTTCTGGTTTTCAGAACCGTGGAATGAGACTCTTTTGTATACCGGATTGTTTGCGCTTTCCGGTGCTGTAACAAACTGGCTCGCCATCTACATGCTCTTTGAGAGAGTCCCTGGACTCTATGGTTCAGGTGTAATTCCACTGCATTTTGAAACATTCAAGACGAGCATTCACGAATTAATCATGCACCAATTTTTCAACCGTGAAAATGTAGAGCAGTTTTTTGCAGATTCGGAAAGTTCAAAACTGATTCCGGATTTTGAGCAAGTCCTTAAAAAGGTAAATTTAAACCCTGCCTTTGACTCTTTACTGGAAGCGATTGAGGGTTCCAGTTTTGGGCCCATGTTATCCATGGTAGGAGGAGTACAGGCACTGGAGCCTTTACGTGAACCGTTTAAAGAAAAACTGCAGGTTGCCGTACATAAAATTTCCGAGACAGATGCTTTTAAGGAAGCAATGCATGAACAACTTGAGGACATTTCTGTGAGTGATGATATTTTAACAAAAGTTGACGTAATCGTCAGCCGGCGTTTAGCAGAACTAACTCCAGAGATGGTAAAGGAAATTATTGAGCGTATGATACAGGAGCATCTCGGCTGGCTCGTTGTCTGGGGTGGTGTTTTTGGAGGTTTGATCGGACTCGTTACCACTTTTATCTTGTAAAATACTCACTGGGCTTGCTTCTGCTAAGTTCGCCTTCGACTCCGCTCAAGCAATACAGACATTCATGGGGCGCAATCTAAGGACAACCTTAGCGTTTATATAAGCGTACTTTGGTAGCTTCTCAGCGGCTATAGCTTAATTTCAAAAACTAAAATCTTAAACCATAAAACTTCCATGCCTAAACAGAAACTATTACAATTACTCCAGGAAATAACTGAGGAGCGTATTCCGTTTAACAAATTAATTGGCATGAAAATAGAGACGCTTGATTTGGATAGTATCGGAATCAGTTTTAAAATGCGTCCGGAACTTGTAGGTAATTTCATGCGTGGAAACCTGCACGGCGGGGTGATTTCATCAGTACTTGACGTAACCGGAGGAATGGTGGCCTGGACCGGAATTATGAAAAAAATGGAAGGGCGTTCTTTCGAGGAAACTGCTGAAAGATTTGCTAAAATCGGCACCATAGACCTTCGCGTGGATTTTCTGCGCCCAGGTTTTGGCAAACATTTTGTTGCAACGGGCTATAACTTACGTACAGGAAACAAACTTTCAGTAACCCGGATGGAACTGCACAATGATGATGGGCTTCTGATTGCAGTCGGCACAGGCAGTTATGTCGTCGGCTAAGTTCCACTGAGTATTAACGAGATCCCCGGCTCTGTCTGATGCTTAAAGAACTTGACACTTACTTAAAAAAAACATCTCATATATGAGGAATCGGAGCGTAGCGCAGCCTGGTAGCGCACACGCCTGGGGGGCGTGCGGTCGCTGGTTCAAATCCAGTCGCTCCGACCACCTGCCTCTATATAACTCCAAAATTTAGAAATACTACTATTCTTTTGTCTTACATCTGTTTTGACGGATTAAGAACTGGATAATTCGCTATCACCAAATTTTATTAGCAAAACACTAATTCATGAAACTTACTGAAAACCTAAACGTTGTTGACGTTTTACCGCTGATATCACCATTAACACTAAGAAAACTTTTACCACTTTCAGATACTGCGTCTGAGACTGTCACAAATGCCAGAAAAGCGATCCAACAGATTTTAACAGGTAAGGATAAGCGTCTGCTGGTGATAGTCGGCCCATGTTCCATTCATGATCCAGAGGCTGCGCATGATTATGCGAAGCGACTTAAGAAACTCGCAGATCAAGTTTCTGATAAAATTCTGATCATAATGCGTGTATATTTTGAAAAACCACGTACAACAGTTGGTTGGAAAGGTTTGATCAATGATCCTGAATTAAATGGCAGTCATAAAATAAATAAGGGTATTGAGCTCGCACGGAAAATATTGCTGGAAACAAATAATATGGGACTGCCCTGCGCTACAGAAATTCTTGATCCGATCACACCGCAGTATCTCGCGGATTTAATTTCCTGGAGCGCAATCGGAGCTCGCACCACTGAATCTCAAACACATCGGGAACTGGCGAGTGGCTTATCTATGCCGGTTGGATTTAAAAATGGCACTAACGGCAGCTTAAATGTTGCTCTGAATGCGATGAAATCAGCACTGCAGCCGCATCATTTCCTGGGTATCAGCCAGGAAGGTGCATCTTCTGTCATCCAGACTTCCGGAAACGACTATGTTCATCTAGTTTTACGTGGCGGTAGCAATGGTCCTAATTTTGATGCCGTTTCCATCCAAATTGCTTCCGATGAACTTACTTCAGAAGGTTTGCCTAAAGCAATCATGATTGACTGCAACCACGCAAATTCAGGGAAAGATCCTGAACGTCAGGAACTGGTGCTTAAAAATTTAATCCTGCAAATTAAAGACGGTGACCAGTCCATCATTGGTACTATGATAGAAAGTAATATCAATAGTGGAAACCAGCCCATTTCAATGGAAATGGAGTATGGAGTTTCTGTGACAGATGCATGTCTTGACTGGGATAATACTAACAGAATTCTACTCAACGCACATGAGTCTTTGAAAATGAATAAATAATACTTTACTCTGACCCTAATTTATTGATAACGAAATAGTTGATTTGTACTGTTGGATACACGTTTCTTAGCAGAATAATCAGCTTTTAACATTAAACTCTAAGTCAAAGAGACGTGGCCACTGATCAATGGACGATAGCAGACATTTTGGCTTGGACGCAGGGTCATTTTGAAAATTTGCGACCCGGCTCTCCCCGGCTGGATGCGGAACTTCTGCTGGCATTTGTTCTCGATTGTCCTCGTTTAGATCTTTATCTACGGGCAGACCAACCCCTTAATGAGAAGGAACGCGGCGCATACCGCGAATTGATTCAACAGCGTGCAGCTGGTTGTCCAATTGCATATTTAACCGGTGAAAAGGAATTTTGGTCTCTGTCTCTCGAGGTAAATAAATATACCTTAATCCCCCGTCCAGATACAGAAACCCTGGTTGAAAATACTGTTGAACAAATCCGAAATAGGCAAAATAAACATTCAGAATCACAGTGCCTGATTGCGGAACTCGGCACTGGAACAGCTGCAATTCCACTGGCACTTTGCGCTGAATTGATGAACCTTCACATTATAGCTGTTGATTGTTCTGCGGATATTTTGGAGGTTGCTATCAGAAATTTGCAGCGTCATGAATCCCTTCTTTCTCCCCGAGATAACCGAATAGAGCTGGTGGAAAGCAACTTATTTTCAAGAATCAACCCCCCCGCAAAACTCGATTTCATAGTCAGCAATCCGCCTTACATTCCCAGCGGGAACATTTCAAAACTACAAGTTGATGTAGCTCAGTATGAACCTCACACCGCGCTTGACGGTGGTCCCGACGGTCTGTCTTTTTACCGTTACCTGCTTGATACTGCTCCCGGTTTATTAGCACCGGAAGGAGAAATGTTACTAGAAATCGGTTTTGATCAAAGGACACAATTGAGTTTACTTCTGAAGGATTTTCCGGCTTGGAAAACCTCCGCCTTCCTTCCGGATATGCAGGGAAATGATCGTGTCTGGAAATTGGGACTCAGCGAGTTGCCTTTATCCTGAAAATTAACCTGCAGTATTGATAATCGGCAATTAATTTAAACCTAAAAGACCTCTTTTTACAAATCCTGACAAATTAATCTCAAGGCTGCAGAATCACACAATAACTGCTTAACTCCGCAGGCTTTTCGGCTATTCAACTGAAGGTAGACTGGTTATAATTTCAATAAAAACAATAACCAGCGAAAAGGAGGCTGCTGTCGGCTAGCACGACGCGCATTGACTTGTGAGACCCGGTGGCTGTTCTGATCGGTTTCGCATCACATACACTCGCATTATTAGCGGCAATTCCGCTGATTATTGCTGTATGGATATCGAGGCCGAGCTACTTAAAGGGGGCTGAAAACCTTGGCTGGCAGCCAAGTGACTATTTCTGGAAATACAAAGACAAGAACAAGTGCAATCAGTTGTAAAATTATGAAAGGTACGACACCACGGTAAATGTCAGTCATCTGCACTTCGGGAGGACAAACTCCTTTGAGATAGAAGAGTGCAAAACCTACGGGTGGAGTCAGGAATGAGGTTTGTAATGTTACAGCAACCAACAGGGCAAACCATGTCAATTTAGGATAATCAACAACACCAAAACCATTGATATCAAGATCAAGACCAGTAATCACAGGTGCCAGCAACGGAAGCATGATAAGGCTGATTTCAATCCAGTCCAGGAAGAAGCCAAGAAAAAAGACCACAACCAAAACAAAGATAATGAGACCATGTGGTCCAAAACCCAACCCTGTAAGTCCGTTTTCGATGAGTTCATCTCCACCGCATTCACGCAAAACCAAAGCAAATATTGTTGCACCAACAAATATCGCAAAGATATAGGCAGCAGTGTTCATGGTGTTGACCACCACATCTTTTAAAACCCTAAAGTTAAAGCGCCTGAAGATAACAGCAATTAATGTTGCACCTAGTGCACCAACCCCGGAGGCCTCTGTGACAGTAGCAATTCCCATAAAAATGGATCCGAGAACAAGTAAAATTAAGCCTGCAGGTGGAACGATATCTAACAATGCTTGCAAAATATCCTTTAGAGTTGCCTCTTTGTGATCTGCAGCAAGCGGCGCTTTATCAGGATAAATTTTGCAGTAAACCAAAATGTAAGTAATATATAAGAAACCAAGAATTATTCCGGGGAAAACTGCCCCCATAAACAAATCAAGTATGGGGATCGCTAATTGATCTCCCATTATTACCAGCATGATGGAAGGAGGAATGAGGATACCAAGACAACCAGAGGAGGCTACTGTTCCCAAAGCCAGAGGTTTATCGTAGTTTTGACTGAGCATGACTGGGACAGACATTAAGCCCAACAATACAACCGATGCCCCGATGATCCCGGTAGAAGCGGCGAGTATGATCCCAATCAAAGTTACTGTGACCGCTAACCCCCCTCTGACATTGCCAAACAATCTCTGCATCGAGGTCATCATCCGTTCTGCCATTCCAGACTTGTCCAGCATCAGCCCCATAAAAATAAACATCGGAATCGCAATCAGTACCCAGTTACTCATGATACCGAAGATACGCCCCACCAGCAGACCGAGTGTATTGTAATCGAGACCGGTCACGGTCCACTCCATTACGTTGTCAGTCCACCAAGCAACCCCGGCAAAAAGAACGCCAACTCCTGACAATACCCAAGCTACAGGGAAACCTGTAAAAAGCAGTGCGATAAATGACACAAACATTCCAATCACAAGATAATTTTCTGCTGCCAATTCCATTAGTTGCCCTCCCCATCTTTAGAGTTATCGTTGTCCTTTAACTTTAACCTTGGTTTGAATAGACCACGTGTCTCTGGATCTAACGGAGATGCACCTAAAATGTCATCCTCCGGCAGTTTCTTATCTGACATTTCCTTCACATATACGAGATGACTTTCCGCTGCTGAAGAGGCTCTTTCAGGATCCTTGGCCTGGATTGCCTCATATATTTCGCGGTGTTGCTTGAGCAACAAAACTCGAGAGCCATGGTGGCTGTAAAGTCGCATACGATTGAAGAGGACATCTGTACGCAGCAGCTTAAAAAGGCTACGCATAATATGCAAAAGAACTCCGTTGTGAGCGGCTTTGGCGATGGCCATGTGGAAGTTGACATCAATGTCGGCTTCTTCAGCGGGATCCCCCGTTTCGTGTGCCTTTTCCATGGCCTCGATGCAGGTAGTCAGTATTTCCCGATCTGAATCAGTTGCCCTCTGTGCTGCGTAACGGGCTGCAATGCCATCCACGGTCGTACGAAATTCCAAAAAATCATTGCCGAGGGCATCCTTTGACAATGGTTTGAATAGACGAAGAGTCATTAGATCGAAAGGATATACACGTTGCCCAGTTTTCGGGGATTCTTTGCTGGAGTACATAAACAAGACCGATTCCTCTATCAGACGGGCTACAGTGGCAATTATCATCAGGATGAATGAAAGCGGCAATACCGTCTTGACTATCCAGCGATGAGGTAGACCCATCGTGCTTTGAGAAGATTCATTATGTGTATAGGAGTAGACCGCGTAATCAAAAGTAAAATCTAGCAGGACTACCAGACATGGTAGTAATAGGAAAAGAATTCCAAATATTTCAAAGAAGTGCTGGAGCTTATCCGACATTCTCATATGGACAATGTCAATCCTAATGTGCGTGTTATTGGTGATCGCATAAGCCAGGCCAAACATGACCGGCACTGAGTAAAGGTGCCATTGAAGTTCTTCCAAGGGTACTAGTGGAAAACCGAGAAGCAACTGATTGCGGTGGAAACCGTAACGCAGTATTACCGCAAACAAAATTAGAAAAATCAATAATACGTTAAACCACGCTGCTGCCTCAACAATTCGTCTTACAAATCCATTCAGGATTGAAGTGATCGGCACGTGGTGAGTCTCTCGAGAGACGACATTAGACATAACAGCTCTATACCTATGGTTTTATTGTATTATTCGTGGCAGGGTTTGACCCCCTGCCACGAACTTATATAAATAGTAAAAATTACTATTTACGCACTGTTCCAGGACGTGGCAAATATGCCCATTCGTTCCAGAGTTTGTAGTTTGAACGGAATTCTTGTAAGTCATCCCAGACAACTTTAAAACCAGGATCATCTGCAATCATATCCGAAACCACCTCGTCCCACTTGGTACTGAAAGTAGCTAACATCGAGTCAGACCAGTATTTATTGACCGTGCCTGCCTTAATATTTTCTTTCATGGTGTCAAACTGCATTGACTCACCCATTGCCAGTGAATCCGTCATAACCGCTTTGCAGGTCACCTCGACAATGGTTTGCTGCCCCTTGCTCATACCGTTCCAGGTATCTTTGTTGATGATCAGATCAAACAAGGTTGCGGGTTGATGCCAACCAGGATAGTAGTTGTACTTAAGAATTTTGTTGATCCCCAATCTCTTGTCAATTGCGGGCATTGAAAATTCTGTTGCATCAATAGCTCCTTTTTGAAGAGCTGGTACGATTTCACCACCTGGAAGCTGTGAAGTAGATACTCCTAGCTTTTCCATAACACGTGCACCTAGACCAAAGAAACGCATCCGCAAGCCTTTTAGATCGGCAGGCGAGTTGATCTCTTTCGTAAACCAACCTGAAGTCTCAGGGGCTATCAGACCGCAAGGGACTGAGTGCACATTGTAATTGGCATCATCGTATGTTTTCTGCCAAAGCTTTCTACCATTTCCATAATAGACCCAGGCAAGGAATTCTGGTGCATCTGGCCCGAAAGGAACCGCAGAAAAGATGGCACCCTTGTCTCCCAATTTCCCCATGTTGTAGCCGGGTGTCGTATATCCTGCATTAACCTGTCCCTTTGAAACAGCCTCAAGCATTTCACCTGGCGGGACCAGTTTACCGGGTTCATAGACCTTCATTTTAAGGTCTCCTCCAATCGCGTTGACTCGTTCTGCTACCCATGGAGGATTAGTTCCGAGTGCTGGCAAAGCTGTTGGAAACCAGACCGGTACTTTCAGCAATACTTTTTTCGCATGCAATGGACCTGCAATAAATCCAAGCAATGCCAGAAAGACAGCTGATGCTGCCAGTTTCTTGATTATATTCTTTCTCATTTTTTCTCCTGTTTTAAAAGAAATGAACATTTACCCAAGAAACATAATAGCTATGTTTCTGAGTACTTTGATCGACCTCCTTATGAGTCACGACCACTTTATGTATGTGCAATCACATTTATTATTCTTAAAACTGAAAGCAACACACTGGAGAGACGTGGAACAAAGTGATCTTGGAATTAGCAGAACCAACCCACCCTAAAAAGAAGAACTCTGAAATCTTCAGTCCACCCCCTATCTCACTGCCAGCTAACTGAATAATGCGACGCACATTCATAAACTGAGACAGATCGGAAGAATTGTAAACACATAATTATTTCTTGTCAAGAAAAAAACGCACTTTGGCTAAAATAATTGATGGCCTGACCAATTTACAATCCAAATAACGAAAGACTAGAGTACGAATGATTCTCCCCCCCGTCTATTAGTAATTTTACGTAGAGGCGCGAAATTCTTTAGATAACCTGACCATTAGAGCTTGTCTGAAAAAATGTTATTATTTATCATATCAAATGATTACGGCTTAGATAAAAAGAGCTATCATTTAACATATCAAACTGATAATATTAATGTCGTTTAGGATTTGAAGATTCGACAAAACTCGAGGATACGTTTTATTGCAGGATTTTCAACCATAGAGGTTACGGAATATTCGGATTAGTTCAATACCACATTACATTAAAATTTCGGGATTTGATATTTTATCTGAAGTATACGCAATCCCCGGATGAGGTTTGCTGAAGTCGACACCACGGTTATTTTACATAGACTTGAAACATAATTTTTTTTGGTACTCAAAATTTTCCTATGCCCATAGAAACTATTCAATCGAAACGCCTTTTCGAGAAAATTGCTGAGCAGGTCAAAATGCTGATTGCATCGGGAGAGTTTAAAGAAGGCTCAAGACTTCCACCGGAACGTGACCTTGCTTTACAACTCGGAGTGAGCCGGCCCACAGTACGCGAGGCGATGATTGCCTTGGAATTATCCGGCCTCGTCGAGGTACGGGTAGGGGCAGGAATCTATGTAATTTCCTCTAAGCCTAGATTAGTTCTCACCCCAAATTCGAAAATCAAGGTTCCAAGTCCAAGTGAACTGATTGAAGCACGTCTCATGGTGGAACCTAACAATGCCGCCCTTGCAGCCGAAAGATTCCGTCCAGAATTGATTGATGATCTGGAAAGAGCGATTAAACAACAAATTACCGAGGATGCAATTGGTGCTGACGCTGACCGGCAATTTCATATGATTATTGCAGAAGCTACTGGTAACCGGGCTTTGGTAGAAATGACCGAGTATTTGTGGGACCAGATGCTGTCTTCACATATGTGGAGACTTCTTATCGACCATGCTCAACTTAAGGGTTTGTACCCAATCATCCTGGATGACCACCGGAACTTGTTAGATGCACTAATTCGACGTGACTCTGAAACAGCCAAGAACATTATGAAATCCCACCTAGAACACGCTAAGGAAATCTTCTTCGATATCGTCAGCCACCAAGCAAAAGACTAAAACATCGATAAATAACTTCCACCCGCCCAGACATTTCTTATCCTACAGGGAACGAACATCTCTCATTTCTTCCACGTAAAGCCAGGAAAGTTATATAAACGACTGCCTATATTGGTCAGGCCATTTATCATCTTGACATTTTTTTTAGGCAGTTTAGAATTGGAATTTCTGATTACTGCGGATCGATTCACAGCTTGGAGTTAGTTAATTAGTTGTCAACCATGGTATTCAGATCCTTTTTAAGGATTCGGCCTTCAGGCCTAAAGTTTCCCTGCTATTGTTTGTAGATTTTTTCGGAAATTTGGTGACTTTAAGCCGGCGAAAAGAACTGTGTTAGTTGACATGATTCTGTCTGGTTTTACCCCGAAAAATGCGAAACAATAAAATTTAGCAGTTTGTATAAAAGATGACCAAAGTATCCATATTATCCTGTGTTTAACACCAGATCTTAAAATAAGATCGCATCTGTTTTTCTATCATGACATCATCTTCAAACTTTAAGGAACTTTTTGAGGATCTCTGTCGTTTTTTCCCTTCTGAACGACTGATCAATGATCCGCTGCGGCTGCTGGCCTACGGCACAGACGCGAGCTTTTACCGCCTGATTCCGAAATTAGTGGTCAAACTTGAGACGGAGAGCGAGGTGACTCACTTGCTTCAAACACTTGCTCCTCACGGGATTCCAGTCACTTTTCGGGCGGCCGGCACCGGTCTTTCCGGACAGTCGGTGACAGATTCGGTATTGGGACTGCTGGCCTGGGGCTGGAAGGGTTGCCGGATCGAGGACGAAGGACGGAGCATTGTTCTGCAACCCGGAGTGATCGGCGGGCATGCCAACCGGATGTTGGCAGCTCATGGACGCAAGATCGGTCCCGATCCGGCCTCAATCCATTCAGCGATGATCGGCGGAATTGCCGCCAACAATGCCAGCGGCATGTGCTGCGGGACCGATCAGAACAGCTACCGGACCCTCAAGTCGATGCGTGTGGTGCTCGCCGACGGCAGCCTGATTGACACTGGTTCCACAGAAAGTCGTAACGCCTTTGCTGAATCAAGACCGGATCTCCTGGAGGGGCTGAAAGGACTTTCTGAGCAGGTTCGGGGAAACCCAGAACTGTCGGAGTTGATTCACCGCAAGTACAAGATCAAGAATACCACGGGCTACAGCCTGAATGCACTTCTAGATTTTGAAGATCCCTTCGAGATTCTGGAACACCTGATGATCGGTTCAGAGGGAACCCTCGGTTTCATCGCGGAGATTACCTATCATACGGTTCCCGATCCGGCTTTTAAATCAACGGCCTTCCTCCTTTTTCCAAATCTTGTCGAAGCCTGCGCCACCGTTGCGGCGCTGCGCGGAAAGGGAGTGCAGGCAGTTGAACTGATCGATCGCTCGGGACTGAGATCCGTGGAAAATCAATCCGGGGCTCCGGAATCGATTCGTAATCTCGGAGACGATGCCTGCGCCTTGCTCGTCGAGTGCGCCGCCGAAACTAAAAACGAATGTTCATTAAAACAGGCCGCAGTGGAAAAGGTGCTGGCAGGCTGCAGCCTGCTTGAACCCGCAGATTTCCGGACCGATCCCAAAGAGTCGGAGGCGCTCTGGAAACTGCGCAAGGGCCTCTTCCCCTCGGTGGGCTCTGTTCGTGAAACCGGCTCAACGGTGGTGATTGAAGACGTCGCAGTGCAGATCGAATCCCTAGCCGAACTGGCAGGCAGCCTCCAGCAGTTGTTCCGCAAGCACGGATACGAAAAGGCGGTGATCTTCGGACATGCGCTCGAGGGCAACCTGCATTTTGTCTTTACTCCCGATTTCAACCTGCCCGAGGAGGTAAAGCGCTATGAATCGTTCATGGACGAAGTCTGCGAACTGGTGGCGGGAAAGCTGGCTGGCTCACTCAAGGCCGAGCATGGGACTGGGCGCAACATGGCGCCCTTCGTCGAAAAAGAATGGGGCAGGGAAGCTTATGCGTTGATGAAGGAAATCAAACAGCTGTTCGATCCTGAAGAGCTGCTGAACCCGGGGGTGATTCTCAATGATAACCCTCGGGTTCATCTGGAAAACCTGAAACCCCTGCCAGAGGCGGACCCAATTATCGACAAGTGCATCGAATGCGGATTCTGCGAAGTCCACTGCCCATCGCGGGACCTCAGCCTCAGCCCGCGCCAGCGTATCACCGCCTGGCGGGAACTGAAACAGCTGGAACGCGACGGAAATGACGGCGAACGCGCCACAGAAATGGCAAAGGCTTACAGTTATGCAGGCATTGAAACCTGTGCCACCGATGGCCTCTGTGCAACAAGCTGCCCGGTGGGTATCGATACAGGCAAGCTGATCAAAAAACTGCGTCATAATAGACAATCGGCCTGGTCCAAAAAACAGGCCGACTGGATTGCGGATAACCTGGCCGGAGTATCAAGGGCCGCCCGAGTCGGGCTGGCATTGGCAGATCTGAGCGGGTCTCTGCTGGGAAGAAAAAATATTGCCATGCTGGCACACGCCGCGCACCGTATAAGCGGAGGCAGAATTCCTTCCTGGAATGCTCACCTCCCCGGAGCCGCAACTGGTCTCCCATCCTTGCCGGACTTGCCTCAGGTACTTCCTGAGGGGCAAGAGGTGATCTACCTGCCGAGCTGCCTCTGCCGAACGCTTGGGCCTTCAGCAGACAAGAGAGATCGCTCGGTGCCTCAGACAGTGCTGGCGGTCCTGCAAAAAAGTGGTTGCTCTGTTGCTTACCCTCCGCTTCCGGAGCGCCTGTGCTGCGGTATGGCTTTCGACAGCAAAGGGTTCAAGGAAACAGGAAAGCGCAAACTGAAGGAACTTGAGGAAGCCCTGGAAAAGGCAACACGATCAGGTGAGGTCCCGGTGCTTTGTGATACAAGCCCCTGTGCTCATCGCATGATAACCGAGCTTCCTGCACATTTGCATGTCTACGATCCGGTCGGATTTATCTACCACTTCCTGCTCGAACGTCTGGATCTGCAACCCCTGGAAGAAACTGTGCTGCTGCACCCGGTCTGCTCGGTGAAGAAATTGGGTCTGGAAACACAGATGCTGGAAATCGGAAGACGCTGCTCGAAAAAAGCTGTCATTCCGGATGACTCCGGTTGCTGTGGTTTTGCAGGAGACCGCGGAATCACGTTCCCGGAACTGAATGCATCCGCACTCAAGGGACTCCGGGAGAAAGTGCCAGAAGACTGCCGGAAAGGTTATTCCAGCAGCCGGATGTGTGAAGTAGGGCTGAGCCACCATAGCGGCATTACGTACCAGTCAATCTTTTCCCTCCTCGAGGCTGCATCACGCTGAAAAAGCCCTCTGGAGAGCCGCCGCCGGTTGAGTACGATCACCACGCGGACTTCATGCAGAAAATTTGATGGCAAACCGCAGGACAATGAAACGGAACCTACGGCGCGCCCAGGAAAGACGGGAGAAACCATGACAAACAAAAACAAAGTCGAATGCCTCTACTTTTCACAGGAAGACTTCCTTCAAGCCGGGTGTCTGGATATGCGGATGGCAATGAGCACGGCAGAAACTGCCATGCTTGCCTTTGAGGCCAATAAGATCATTTTCCCTGACAAGATTGTTCAGATTTTCAACGATGATACCCAGGATCGTATCA
>Ga0207986_1000075_pt1 | contig 44505 bp, 44 predicted proteins | sample ETNtaG_26_FD_185764 | JGI IMG/M metagenome (GOLD analysis project Ga0207986, IMG submission 185764) | Marine microbial and viral communities from oxygen minimum zone, Eastern Pacific Ocean - ETNP201302SV89 (SPAdes) (version 2) | ecosystem: Environmental > Aquatic > Marine > Oceanic ... | reverse complement strand
ACTGAGAGCGGCGCACCCACCTACTATCGTGGGTCGAAAGCCCTTAATGCTGAAATAGATATCCTGCGGAACCGATCCAGTGACGACCCCTTCATCGACGAGCTTCGTAATCTTGAAGAAATGCTCCTCAAGTTCAAATCAATTAACATCAGTGACATGTCAGTTAAAACCTACACCCTCGATCAACAGGCGCTCCCTCCTAAACAACCGATCAAGCCCAAGCGAGACCTCATTGTCACAATGGGTGGCATCATCGGCTTGATCGGCGGTGTTTTTCTGGCATTCCTGCTCAACATCATACAGAACCAGAAGAACCGATCAGAAAAGGGTTAGAACCTATCCTCCCCCACTCGCACTTGCTATGTTCTATAGCCATGAATAGAGAAATCAGATACTTTAGTTATGTTGAATTACATAGACTCAGTGCCTAAACACCTTAATCTGCATAAGTGAGTACTATGATTTAATCCCGCTTTTAATTAATGTCAAATTTAAGTAAAATAAATTGAACTTACTGGATCTAAATCAACAACCTTGTTTTTCAATCGTTGTAAAATACTATTATCTTTGAAGAACTGAAAAATTGGTGGCTTATCCATTGACTTTGCCTTTGTTATGACCAATCTCTTCCTCCTTATTCAACTTGAGAGTTATCGCAACCACTTCTTCTCCATATTCACGATAGTGCCCTTCGGTGTGTTTGACGATCATTGAGACATCACAGCAAAAATCAAATTCCTCTCCCTATCTGCTACCGCCTCTCTGGTAAGGCTTGCTGATTTATGTTAGCAATATTCGTTACATCACTGTTGGCATCCTTCGTGACTACTTATGTCATAATTATGTTTGAGCATCATCATCATTCCTACACTCATGATCGTGATCTGGACAGTGTCCATAAGTTCCATACCGAGGCAGTATCTCGTATAGGTGGTCTGGCGATAATAGCTGGGATTTTGGTATCGCAACCTCCAATCTGGTTGGTGTTCGCTGTAATGCCACTTTTTATTGCTGGGCTATTAGAGGATTTGACCAATCAGGTTTCGCCAAGGATCCGTCTGCTGTTCTCTTTTGTTTCTGCCACAATCGCCGTTTATATGCTTGATGTCAGTCTACTTCGTCTTGGCTGGGAGTGGATCGACACCACAATTATCCACCTACCGATAATCTCAATCATACTGACTATTGTGATGATTGGTGGGGTTTCTCATGCGGCCAATATTATTGATGGTTTTAATGGACTGCTGCTTGGGTTTGCAGTGATGGTGTTCTCTCTTTTTTCCTGGGTGGTGTGGAACCTTGGTGACCAGTTCCTTTTGTCGCTGCTTATGGCTACCATCGGTGCTCTCTTGGGGGTGATGTTCTTTAACTTCCCTAAAGGAAGGCTTTTTCTTGGGGATGGTGGAGCCTATCTTATTGGTTTTTTAATGGCTATCTTTTCGTTGATGTTGGTACAACGTCATCCACAAGTTACCCCCTGGTTTCCACTTTTGGTCTTGATTTATCCAGTCTTTGAGACCCTTTTTTCCATCTACCGTAAAATTTATTTAGGATCGCAATCTCCATTTGAACCAGATGGAAACCACCTTCATATGTTGGTCTATAAATGGGTCATCCCAAAATATTTCCCGAACAATAAAATAGACTTTCTCCATAACGCTCTTACCTCAGTGGTGATGTGGATTTTTACCCTACCTCCACTCCTGATTGCTATGCTTTTCTGGGACAGACAGTGGGTAATGATATCGGGAGTGGCGGTATTCTGTTTATACTATGTCTTGTTTTATTTCCGAATCAGTAAGGTTGGTTCAAGCAGCAAATTGGAAGGTTGAGGGCATGGTGAGGGAGGCCGCTAATAATCGCCAGTCCTGGTGAGTGACCGGATTTGATAATACAGTTTTTCCTATCCGTAAACACCATACCCCCAGAGTAAACCAAATTATCAACAAGTTACCAGGAGAAATGAAAAACCATGAAACCTTGGAAATAAAGAAGAATAAATTGTCCATTAGCATCAAATAACCCTTGGTATAAGCAACCTGATGCCGATTTTAAATTTGGTAACAAGCTGCTTTAAGCTTCTTGTTTTGATAATCTCACGAAAGATTATATAAGGAGACGAGTAAAAAGATCTTAGTGCACAATCTTGTAGATTCCTTAACTCCTTATTTGTAAAATTCTCATTTAATACTCTGATTTTAAATTCAGAGCTGGGATTAGTTGCAAATTGCAACCAATAGTCTTCTGAAGAAGATGCCAGCTTCAAAGAGCGCTCATAAAGAACTGTTTTAGGAAATGGCGTACAAATTGAATAGTTTACATGGGTGGGCTTTAATTCCAACACAAGATCCATGCTTTTCTTGATATCATCTTTGGTTTCAGTTGGAATGCCTATCATCATATATGCAAAAACTTCAATTCCAGCTTTCTTTGTATTGTTTATAGTTGTTCTTATCTGCTCTAGCGTTATTCCTTTTTCGAGGTAGTCCAACAATCGTTGTGAACCAGACTCTATCCCATAATGAATTCTATAACAGCCCGCTTTTTTTAATATATTCAACATCTCCAGATCAACACGATCAATTCTTGAACTGATTTTGAATTTTATCCCTAGATTTTCATCTATTAATAAATTACACAGCTCAAATACTCGTTTTCTATTAATCGTAAAGGTATCGTCTATTATGAAAAATTCATTGATACCTCGAGACCTCAGAAATTGAATCTCACTCAAAACATTTATTGCACTTCTATACCGGTATCGGGTTAAGCGGATATCACAGAATGTACACTTTGAAGGGCACCCTCTTGAAGTCTGTATAGAGGCAACTTTTGCATCATTAGCGAGAACAACAGTATACTTCTCAAGATCAATTAAATCATGTGCTGGCATAGGAATCTGATCCAAATTAGCAACCGCTTTACGAGAGGGATTGATTGTGGTTAAACCAAATTTACTGTTTTTCCAACCTAACCCCTCAATGGCTGCCAACTTAGTCTCCATATTACCCAGACCACCCTCAACGCTCTCTTCATCAAGTAGCTTAACCAACTCATTAAAGGTAATCTCACCCTCGCCAAAAACAATAAAGTCCACTTCAGGGAAATTGAGCGTCTCTTGGGGATAGATGGTTGCATGAAACCCTCCAAAACATATCTTTGTATCAGGTGAAACCTCCCTAATCATTCTTGCAACATCAAGGCAGTCTAATAAATTAAACGTTAAAACACTAAAACCAACAATATCAGGTTTCTTCTCTTGAATTATTAACCTTAAATCAGAATCACTAAGCCCATCTGCTAATGAATCTATTATCTCTGGATTATGCCCACCCTTTTCCTTTAGATATCCTGCTACATATAAAATGCCTAACTTTTGCCTAAATTCTCTTCCTTTATCTAGCTTCTTAGTCACGTATGACTCTATGTAATACTTTTCTGGAGGGACTATTAGCAGTATATTCATAAGGCCTCTATAATTTTTTTAGTAGCAATTTTTGGCGTGAAAAGTTTTTCTGAAAGATTCAAACACCGTCTAGAAATACCACTGTCTAACAAATCATTACCTACTATCTCTTCTAGACAACGCTGCAGTATCTCAACGGAGTGATCAGTACAGACCCTTCCGACATTTTCTTGTTCAATCATTTGCTTCAGATCATTACCACGATTAATACAAGCCAACACCGGAATACCCGCCTGCATATAAGACAAAAATTTACCCGGAATATTATGTGTTTTATTGCGCCGATCTAATGAGATAATCCCCACATCACACTTCTTATAGAGTGCCGGTATCTCTTCTGGTTCAATCTCATCAAAGAATAGAACATTATCTAACTCTCGAGTTGCTACATCCTGTTTTAACGATGCAACTGCATTCCCCCTTCCCACAAATAAAAACCCAACTGCACTATTTTTTTGCATCCTCTCTGCCAGTGCTATAAAAATAGAGAGCCCCTGCGCATCCCCCATATTCCCTGCATAGACAAATATTTTTCGCCCCTTCAGCACTGTCTCTTCCACCACAACAGTGCATGGCTTATCACCCCCTTTTGCAAGCCAGTTTTGTAACACCTCGATTGTAACCCTATCATCATCCACCACATTTCTGTTAAAATAGCTCAGATTTGCAGGGGTCTGCACACCAATCGTATCAGCCGTTGAGTAGAGATAGCCCTCCACTTTTTTCAGTAGATAATAGGGCAAGCCTGAACCACTTAAAAGCCCGACATCAACTGCCCACTGTGGAAAAATATCTCTAATAATAAGATAGTTCTTACAGCTACTCTCTCTCTTTAGGTGATTTGCCAGGGGACCTAAAAAAATAGAGGGGGCATAGGTAATCACCCCCTCAAATTGTACGCTCTTAAATGGACTCTGCTTCAGATGATAGATCATCATAAAAGGCATTAAAAATTCACCGACCACTCGACGAAGATAACTAATATCTTTAATTTTAGGCGCCTTTAAGCGTAATACCTGCAACACACCACGCTCACCACCTGTATCCCACTCATCCAACTGGCAAGGGGCATCAATCTCAGCAGAGGGGGTGAGCACTAACACTTCATGCCCCTGCTTTGCAAACTCAAGAGAGAGGTCTCTTATCTGTATCGCCCCGGAGTTTTTCAGTGGTGGAAAAGAGTCGGTTATGATGGCAATCTTCATATAACTTTAAACCATCCTCCATACCACTCTATTCACATAATCAGTATAACTGTGGATAATCCAAACCACCTTTTCATAGACATTCGGCATACTGTAATCACCAACCTGATGTAAAAGGCGTTGTTCGCCTCGGGGTTGGCTCTCCAGAATCGCCAAGCCCTGCATGACTCGTTGTACCTCCAGCCCGACCATCATGACAACCGCCTCTTCCATCCCTTCTGGCCGTTCATGGGCTTCCCGAATGTTCAACGCCGGGAAGTTGAGAATCGAAGATTCTTGATTGATTGTACCGCCATCAGAGAGCACTGTTTTGGCTGAAATCTGTAACTTGTTATAGTCCTTCATGCCCAGTGGTCTGAGGAAGCAAACTTGTTTGTGAAACTGAATACCAGATCGATAGTAGTCTGGTATGTATCTGAAAGCTCATCAACAAAGGTAACGACCGTTACTCCATACCCTTGCTGAGTCAACTCAGCAGCCAGATCACCAACAATGATTGCTCCAGACTTTACAATAGGATAATAACAGTCTGTAAAGATGACAATATTCATCAATCATCCAATAGTATATTGCTTATAAAGATCTTGCCTATCAACAATCATATCAACCATTTCACGTACCATCTCCTCATAGGAGGGGATCGAATAGTTAATCAGTCTTCTTGTATCAACAAAACTCTTGTCAACACCGTTTTTATCCACTGGTAAAATATTGATAGTCTTCTTTGTGTACTTCTTAAACAAAAGCAAAAGATCATGCTTATTGATGGATTGGTTATTGGTAACATGATATAAACCGGTAATGCTCGAATCAATTGACCACTTAACGGCTTTTGCTAATTCTATTGTAGTTACACCTGACCAAATCGCCTTAGTGAAGCCAGAAATATCACCTTGTTGACACATAAACCAGTGAAAAAGTTCCTTTCCATCAGTTTTCAATTCTGGCCCCACAACAGAGGTTCTTAACGTAAGGTTCTTGTCATTAATAACCTCTCCAAGACCTTTAGTCTTAGCATATACGCCTCTTCCGTCCTTCTCATCAGTTTCAACATATGGCTCTTTCTTGTCACCTGAGAAAACACAGTCAGTTGATATGTGGATTAATTTTGCATCAATTTCATCCGCCAATCTAGCTAATCTGTGTGGCATATAAGCATTAAGGAAAACTGCATTTTCAGGGTCTGTATCTGATCCGTTAATCAAGATGCCGATACAGTTAACAATGTAATGTGGTCGAATGCTTGTTATTGTATCAATGAAGATTTTCTCATCTCTGGCACTCAATAAGATTGTATCATCTTGAATTTTATTTCGATATGATATATTGTAAAGCTCATAATCATCACTATCTTGTAAATGATTATAAACTTGATGGCCTATTAAGCCCGCAGAGCCCAGAACTAGCACCTTGTCTTTCAAACCTATGTCTCTTTATACCAAACAGTTCTATTGACATAATCAACATATGACAAGATGATTCGTAAAACTTTTTTGGAGACATTATCGGCCTGATAGTCTTTAACTGGCTTTATTACTCTAATATCTTGTGAATTGTGAGCAGTTGCAACCTCAACTGCATCAATAACTCTAGTCTTATTCAGTCCAGACATGATTACTGTTGTTTCATCCATGCCTTCTAGTCTTTCGTGCGCCTGGCGTATTGTAACAGCAGGTAAATTCAGTATTGACCCCTCTTCAGCAATAGTGCCACTATCTGAAATCACGCAAAATGCATTCATTTGTAGATTAATATATTCGTGGAAACCATAAGGCTTTGAGAATCTAATTAAAGGATTTTCGTTTTGATAATTAATATCTTCCAGTTTTTTTCTTGTTCTTGGATGCGTTGAGATAATAATTGGCATATTGTATTTCTTAGTCAACTCATCAATTGACTCTAATAAATCACTGAAATTTTTAGGCGAATCAACATTTTCTTCCCTATGAATACTCATAACAATATATGTTTTTGACTTTAGCCCTTCTCTTTCTAGAATATCGCTAGATTTGATCTTTTCCATATTAGCATTTAACACTTCTGTCATCGGTGAGCCAGTTTTAATGATTGTTTCAGGTTTGATACCTTCTGCAATCAAGTAGTCTCTCGCTTGTTCTGAAAGAGGCATGTTTATGTCACTCAAATGATCTACAATACTTCTATTAACTTCTTCTGGCACCCTCTGATCAAAACATCTATTTCCTGCTTCCATATGAAAAATAGGAATTTTTCTTTTTTTTGCCGAAATAACACTTAAACAACTATTTGTATCACCATAAATTAGAAAGGCATCAGGCTCTATCTCAGACAAAATCTTATCTGTTTTAGCAATAATATCCCCTATCGTTTCACTTACTGTACCTTTTACAGCCTCTAAATAATAATCAGGTTTTCTTATATCTAGCTGTTCAAAAAACAGTTCATTTAACTCGTAATCATAATTCTGCCCAGTATGTACTATTATATGTTCAGTAAATTTATCCAACTCTTTCATCACTTGACTTAATTTTATAATTTCTGGACGTGTACCGACTACTGTCATTACTTTCATAATTTATATATCTCTTTAATTTATTCCAAACTCTTTTAAATCTGGCTGTAATTCTCTTAAGTTCAATAGCATTTCTTGCATTTCATTCTCGTCTAATCTTCTGGTATTATGAGAATGGTAATCTTCCGCTTCAGTAATAACCTCTCCATCAACAAAATATTGATTATAGTTTAAATCTCTAGTATCAGATTTGATTCTATAGTAATCATCCATATCCATAGCACTAACCATCTCTTCTCTAGTCAAAAGAGTTTCATATAATTTCTCCCCATGACGAGTACCAATAATTTTTACGTTATGCTCTGGACAGTTAAGGATGTTCTTCAAACTATTTGCTAAAAGTTTAATTGTAGCAGCTGGCGACTTTTGAACAATAATATCACCATTGCCCCCATGTTCAAATGCAAACATAACTAAATCAACAGCATCATCTAAACTCATCATAAATCTTGTCATATTAGGATCTGTAATTGTAATCTCTTTATTTTCTCTAATTTGATTTATAAACTGAGGAATAACAGAACCGCGGCTTGCCATTACATTACCATATCGAGTACAACAAATAATAGTTTCATTATCATCTAAGCTTCTAGATTTTGCTACAACAACTTTTTCCATCATAGCTTTACTTATACCCATAGCATTTATAGGATATACCGCCTTATCTGTACTTAAAACTATTACTTTTTTCACTCCATATTTAATAGCAGTATTAAGGACATTCTCAGTACCAATAATATTTGTTTGAACAGCTTGCATCGGATAAAATTCACAGGAAGGAACTTGCTTTAAAGCTGCTGCATGAAAAATAAAATCGACGCCTTTTATAGTATCTTCTAGAGAGTTGATATCCCTAACATCTCCAATATAGAACTTTAACTTATCATTATTGTAATCTCTTCTCATATCATCCTGCTTCAACTCATCACGAGAAAAGATTCTTATCTCCTTTACATTAGTATCCAGGAAATTACGTAGAACAGCATTGCCAAATGACCCCGTCCCCCCTGTAATCATTAGTATTTTATTGTCGAATATTTTCATATCATTTCTAATTTTTTAAACGTATTGTTATTGGTAGGATACAGTTTAAATTAACCGCAATTTTGAAGTATCTATTTTTACATACTTCATTAAGCATACTCTATGCTGCCACATATGTCCTTCGTAGATTTCACTTCACAGGTCTCCTCTTAGGTACTCTACAAATTCATCTGGTGAGCCTATTTTAGGTAACTCTTCTTTTATGTCCATAAACCTTAGAACTGCCCTCATAATTGAAATTGGAGAATGGGGATCAAATGTTTCTACTGGACGACAAACATCTCTAACGTAATCAAGTTCTGGAGCAATTATTGGTAATCCTACGCTATACGCCTCAATCAATGGAAGTCCGAATGATTCTGTAAAAGATGGAAAGATCAATGCACAACTCATACTACACTCTTTGTATATTTCACTATGATTTACATAACCAATAGTTTCAATCTTAACATCAAATTCTGCCACACTACTATATAGCAGATCCATAATATTAGTTTCAGTTTCATTTATGGTCAGTGTCAATCTAGGATAAATTCCACGTTTTGCCAATAGCACCCATGCTAGTATCAAATTACTATGATTTTTATGTTTAGATCCATGCGATATATATATAAAATCATTCTTTTTCATACTTGTTTCTATATTGCTTTTATTTAATTCAGCAAATGGAAAAACATCTATCGGAACAGTATTATCAAATAGAGTGGAAGCAATTATTTTCATGGAATTTGTTTGCACAATAATTTTCTTAGCACGATGATAAAATATAATAAGTACAATTTTCTCAAATAATATTCTTAGCCAAACTTTAGCCCCAGTCGCATGATGCTTCCACAACGGAGTAAATAAAAAATGCTTATTGTGAAGATATATATATATATTAGATTTAGTTGTTAATATCGGAGGCAAACTATGGAAACACAATATAATGTCAGCATCAGTTGATACCCTACGCAGTTTGAATTCTGCTTTTAATCTTGAATATATTGTAGGTCTAACCAACATAGTAAGTTGCTTATCAATATCACGATAATGACTTTTAGCCCTCCAATCAAGAATCATCAAAGCATTACTCCCCCTCAATGAATCAATGATAGGTAACAGTAAAACTAATCCCCCTCCTATATGAACATTTGGAGCAAAAAGAATAATTCTAGCCATTTTTATAGATAAAAAGCAGACTGCTCATCATTAATAACCGAACTAAGTGGTGCTGGTTTATTATCAATTTCCTTATTAAACGAACGCAGAACCTCAGCAATCGCCCCTAAATCAGAACAAAATATACCCAATAGGCTAATAGGAACAAACATAGCAGCTTGGAGTAGCCTCTTTTTTTTATATAGTCTATTAATCCCACAACAAATGTATTTCACGCTGTATAATACTCTCAATATATATACAACAAAGTGTATAACAAATAGTGAATGGACAGTCATACTGTACAGCAATAGATGAGGAAGAAACAGAAGAGAAGACAACTTTATTATAACTTTAATATGTTCTTTTATACGATTCTCTCCTAATATCTTAAGTACTGTAATATTGGATCTTCCTCCAATATATTGTTGTTTAACCCACTCAAATAAACTACTTGGAAAAGCATTATAAACTATAGAATCAGGAGCATGAACTGTCTTGAATTCTGGCATTTTTAATGAATATAATCCTGTCAAGCATGTTTCATCCCCCCTATTCAGATTGGCACCATGAAACCCACCAATTTGCTTAAGCACCGCCTTATTAAACCCCATATTAGCACCAATTAGCTTTGAGCTATGTTCAGCATCCAATGAACATCTGAAGTGTGAAGTATATATAAAATCAGAAAATATATTTTCTGGATGCAAATTAGCCACATTACCAGCAACAATGCCTACATCATCTTCAAATTTATTCATTAAATTAAACAGCCACCCTTTTCCTACAGCTGCATCACCATCTACAAATAAAACATATGTACCTCTACAGTAAGAAAGTGCTGTATTTCGTGAAGAAGTTAAACTGACATGTTTGACTCTCAAACACCTTACTCTCAACTCATTATTGCATCTTAGAATAAAATCAAGTGCTATCTCTCCTGTACGATCGTTAGACTCATTGTCGACAATTATAACTTCAACATCTTTACGAACACCTATTTCTAGCTTTATACTTTCCAAGCAATTATTTAGTTCAACCTCTTCATTGTATGCACATACAACAACTGAAATATTTATTTCACTCATATTCTTTCACAAAACCCTTGTCCACATCGCATAATTTTCTCTAGAAAATAATAGTTCTTTAAAGAAAAATAAATTGCAGTCAAAATAACTCCCATATTAAATCCTTTATTTATTTGCAGCGAATAATACATAAAAACAAAATAACCAATCATATTAACTCTATCTCCGCTAAGTAATAGTGCTGCAACGACTAATGGAAAAAATGTTATTAATGGTCTCAACCTGCTATTCTTTGAATAATATATTGACAATGTCAACAATATTAAAATTTTACTTAACTCATAAAAACTGTGAAGTTCAAAATGTGAACTTATTTTATGGGCCAAATGCCTGCCAAATAATAACGGAATAAAAATAGCTCCTATCAATACAAACAACAAGGATATTTTTAAACGTCCTGAGTATAAAATAGTTTTCACTGCTTTATATATATGATCTATTATAATAGATGCATACATTATTATCATCTGAAAATGAGACAACATAGATACTGCTGCAAACATACTAAATAGCTTCATCCTTTCAACTACCAACATTGATAGAATGAAGAAAATAAATGCAAATTTTAGTTTTTCTGCTGCAAAAAAAAGGACGTATATATAATAGTTTGAAAGCACTAAGAGTACAGAAATACCAAAGTATACTCTCCACTTTGTCAAAAGCTTCAACAACAGATATGCCAAAACAGCATTAGATATAGAAACGAAAAAGCTCTTCTCTATTATTCTTGAAGAAATCCAAACTAGTATAAAATAAGTAACTTCAGTCGAAGTTAAGTATTTACTATAGTATCTATACCCATCTTGAATACTAAGTGATTCAAGGGCATTGTATACTTTAATATATGATGATTGATCACCATTAATATAATATGGGGCTACTACCAAGCTTATCAAAAAAACAATTGATACTACAACAACGTTGTTAACGTGTAATTTTTTAATACTATACATAAAAACCAAGTCTCTTCACTAAGCCATACTCTTCTCATTTATCGACCTATAATAGTTTATTGTACTAATCATTCCTTCTTCAAAAGTGGTTTTAGGTCGCCAACCAAGTAGCTTTCTGGCCTTTCCAATATCAGCATATAACTCCATATTTTCTCCACTTCTATATGAAAACTCACCATACATTGGAGTCCCTCTACCAATTTTATTTACCACATAATTAATCGCAGTCTTTATTTCTAACGGCTTTCCTGATGCTATATTTATTATCTCTCCTTGTGCGGCAACATTATTCATCGCAAGAAATATCCCTTCAACCACATCGTCTATATAACAGAAATCTCGTAATTGCTCTCCATATGAAGTAGAAAACTCTTTGTTATCTAGACATGACATAATAATCTGTGGTAAAAAACGTTGATTATCTTGCCCTGGTCCATAAACTAAGAATAACCTTAGATTTATTACAGGGAACCCCTCTGTTCGATATAGCATTAGTAGCAACTGTTCTGCTGCCAATTTTCCTAATGAATATGATGAGATAGGATCAACATTAGAAATTTCTTTTTGTGGGGCCGAAGAAGATCCGTATTCATCGCTACTCCCAACTTGAATAAATGCCCGCAATTTTGACCAATCCAAAACTGCTATAAGGTTCATAACACCGATAAAGTGGCTATCAATAATTGCTCGCCCACCTTTTTTATATGCTGAATGGTCTATATACCCACCAAGATTTACTATATATTCAAATGATCTTTCCGATAATGATTTTACAACATGCTCTCTCCTAGCAATATCTACTGTCAAATACTCTACATTATCAATTTTCTGATCTTCATTAACATGGCGCAATGAGATGACCGTTACTTTACATCCTCGATCAGCCCCCTCCTTTACAACATATCTTCCAATAAATCCAGATCCACCAACCACAAGAAGTGAATTACCTAGACTTGACGAATCTACTTTACCCAAAATGCGTTCCTAGATTGCCACAAATCTTCTAATAGATCTTTATCACGCTTTGTATCCATGCACTGCCAGAACCCATGATGGCGATATGCCATAAGCTCTCCCATTTTGGCTACTTGTTCTAAAGGCTGTTTTTCTAAAGCCGTAGAATCTCCCTCAATTAAATCAAAGAATTCTGGTTCAATAACAAAATACCCACCATTAATCCATCCCTGCGCAGTCTGCGGTTTCTCTTGAAAACAGATGACACGATCCTCATCCATATCCAGTTCCCCAAAACGTGCCGCAGGATGAACAGCAGAGATCGTCACCATCTTGCCGTGGCTGCGATGGAAATCAACTAAGGCACTAATATCTATATCAGCAACACCATCCCCGTAGGTCAGTAGAAATGGTTCATTGCCTATAAGTGGCTGCATTCGTTTGATACGACCACCTGTCATTGAATCAAGTCCAGTATCTACCAGTGTTACTTTCCAGTCAATTTCATCTGTTTGATGTGAATTTACATCACCATTACCAAGATCAATCGTAAAATCAGCATTAAGGTTGCGATAGTGCAGAAAATATTCCTTGATCACTTCAGACTTATAGCCTAATGCCAAATAGAAATCCTTGTGTCCGAAGCGCGCATACATATGCATGATGTGCCATATAATAGGGCGACCACCTACTGTTACCATAGGTTTTGGAATTGTGTCTGTGTACTCTGAGAGTCGGGTACCAAGCCCACCTGCCAATATCACTATCTTCACTGTCTTATACTCCAATAATGTAAAACTCTGTCAGTCAACATCCCACCACATTGGCTGACATAAAAGTCATGTTTAGTTTAGACACCAATACCTTCGTAAAACTTGAAACTGTGCTTAGATAACATGCGACGGCCGTCAACAACAAGCGGATTTATACCGATGCGACTTAATATTGCCGGCAAATCCTTGAGCTCAGGCCAACGTGTCAACAACAATACTGCATCCACACCCATCACAGTATCGTCAACCGTACCGCAATAGGTAATATCCGTACCATGAAAAATCTGTTTGGCTTGTTCTTCAGCGAAGGGATCGTAAGCACGCACTATGGCTTTATCTGCGACCAACTTATTTACGATCGGAATTGATGGTGATTCGCGCATATCGTCAGTACCCGGTTTAAAAGCCAACCCCAGCACCGCCACATTAAGACCTTCCACCTCCGGATAGTGTTTATATAAAAGATCCAGCACTTGATGAGGCTGCATATGATTGATATCGATTACAGCCCTTAACAGCGACATCGTCTGACCAGCACTTTCGCCGTGAGATATCAAAGCTTTTACATCCTTGGGAAAACAGCTGCCACCAAAGCCACATCCTGCTTCTATATAGGTTGTGATGGCTGGTACGATGCGTTGCCCATCCTCAAGAATAGGTGAAACACGCTTATCAAGATGCACGCCTTTCATAACATCAAATACATCAACTCCACCAAGCGCTGCGCTCAAATTACCAATTTCATTTGAGAATGAAATAAGTGTCGCGAGAAGAGAATTGGACGTGTATTTGATCATTTCAGCTGTTTTATTATTGGTTTTCATCACATCTACACCAATAAATGGCGCATACAAAGCATCCATTACTTCATGCGTCTGCACGTCCAGACCGCCAAGCACAACCCGGTCAGGATTCATGAAATCATCGATGGCCACGCCTTCGCGTAAAAACTCAGGATTCATACCAACCCCAAAATCCTTACCTGCTTTCTTGCCGGAATACTCTTCTAGCAACGGCGTTACAACATTGTCCGTGGTGCCAGGAACAACTGTGCTTTTTACAACAACGACGTGGTAGTCACTCTTTTCTTTGAGTGACTCACCGATCTCTTTTGCAACCTGACGCACGAATTTCAGGTCGATTTCATTGCCATCGAAGGGCGTGCCAACAGCCAGCAAAGAAACGTCAGAGTTAAGTACGGCATTTCGCAAATCAGCTGTTGCACGCAGATGTTTGCCGATGTTCGCTGACAACAAATCATCTAGCCCTTCTTCGAAAATCGGACTGGTCGCATTATTAATTTTTTTGACTTTGGCTAAGTCATTATCTACACAAGTTACGTCATGCCCCTTTTCTGCGAGACAAACACCTGAAACTAAACCCACATATCCCGTACCTACTACTGCAACTTTCATTACGCATCCTCTGCTTCACGGTTTTCTGCATACCATAGCAAACTACGCTTGAGCCCTTCCTCTAGCCCAATCCTTGGATTGTATTCAAGGTGTTGGCGGGCCTTAGTTATAACTGGACAACGATGATTGGGGTTATCGGTTAAATAATGCTTATCATCGCTAACTCCAAACACGGCCTTTCCCTTGTAATCGAACAGTTCACGCGACATCTGCACGGTACGCTCAGCTAGTTCGCGAATCGAGATTTCAGGCTTGTCGAGACCTATATTGTATGACTCACCATTCTGCCCTCTGACCAAGATCTTGTAATAGCCAATGATAGCATCAGCTACATAACAGAATGTACGTGTCGGAGCACCATCGGACAAAAGAACGATATCCTCGCCATTCAATACATTTCGTGCGAAGTCAGGTATTGCGCGACGGTCGCTGATTTTTAGACCCGGTCCATAATTATTGAACGGACGCGCAATACGAATAGGTAAATCGTGCTGCTGGGCGAAATTTACACACAGCGTTTCGCCGTAACGTTTTGATTCGTCATAGCAAGCGCGAGGCCCTGTACAGGAAACATTGCCACGATATGTTTCTGGTGTGGGAATATTTTCCGCAGTCGGGTCGCCATAAATCTCACTGGTGGAATAAAATAGAAACCCCTCAACCGGCTTCCCTTGTTCTTTCTGCTGCAAGCAGTAATCGAAAAAATGCCGCAAGCCATTAACGTTGGCATCCATTGTCTCAATGGGGTACAACCGATAATAAATTGGCGAGGCAATGGTGGCAGCGTGAATGATATATTGAAAATCACCCATATCTTTGGGTAATGGATCGATCACATCATATTTTTCGATTTTGATGTTATTTTTTCCACGCAATTCCTCCAGCCAGTCAGGTACTCCACGCATGAAGTTGTCGTAAACAACTAAATTGATCGGTGCCTTATCGCTGTTTATCTTGTTCCAGTGCAAGATGGCCTGTACAAGATAATATCCAAGAAAACCCGCACCACCTGCAATCATCAAACGTTTATTTGATAATTCAGATAATTCAGGATTCAAATTTTCGGTAATATAATTAAGATCTGCTAGAATGACCTTTTTTGTATTATTCAATTTATTACTCCTTAAACAAACTACCAGCCTGTGCAATCATTGTAAGCCCACCCCTTTTAGTGCCATCCAAAATTAGAGTTTTCCGGGCAATGTTTCATCCGATACTCCATCGGTGTTAATTTTCCAAGCGACTGATTAGGTCGCTCCTCGTTGTACTCTCTGATCCAGTTTCTGCTGATTTCTCTGACTTCCTCAAGACCCCTGAACGCATACATGTCGAGCACCTCTGTCCTGTAAGTTCGGTTGAAGCGTTCAATGTAGGAGTTCTGGGTAGGTTTGCCTGGCTGAATAAATTCCAGGTCTATGTTGTGCTCATGAGCCCATGTAGCCATTGTGGTTGAAATGAGTTCTGGTCCATTGTCCATTCTCATCTTGGCTGGATAACCTCTGGTCAGTGCAATTTGATCCAGAACACTTATGATCCGCTGTGACGGCAGATTGAGATCGACCTCAATGGCCAGCACCTCCCGGTTGTAGTCATCCACCACATTGAAGGTGCGAAAACGCCTTCCTGTCATCAGTGCGCCACTCATGAAGTCGATCGACCAGCACAGGTTAATCGACTCTAGTACCGAGAGTGGCTGTGGATATCTGTTGGGAAGTCTCTTCTTCCCCTTGCGCTCTAAATCTCAACCTCCGGCTCTATATACATGATAGACTCGTTTGTGGTTTTAGGGCTTTCCCTCTCTGCGTTATAAATTTTCTAGCCTAAACAATCACCACTTAATGACTTAAATCTATGGAATAAACCAATAATAGTCCCCTGTATAACCATTATCGTGGAAGAATTCTTTCCATTTATCAACATGCATGACTGTTTTTGCTGTTAAATTCCAAGATTCCATCAAATCCTTTTCATAATCATCTCTATATGCATCTACAGTAATAAAACTGCCTCTTATTTTTACGCGCTCTATTTCAGATATAGCTATTTTAATTTCATCTTCATCGAGATTATGTAGTGTCGTTATTGATAGTATAATATCCACACTCTTATCCTCAAAAGGTAAATCTATCGCATTAGCTACCCTACAATATTCTTTCACTTCTTCTTTTGCATTATTAATAGCATACTCTGAAATATCAATCCCAAAAACATTCAGTTCTGGCATCACTTGTAATAAATCAAAAAGCATAAAACCTTTTGCACAACCAATATCCAATAATGAATCACTAAGTTGAATATCCCAATGACTTATAAAATCTGGAATAACCGCCCCCCAAAAGTGAGGGTGATATGAAAAACCACCATAACCATGTCTACGAGAACCATCAAAGAAATCTTTTCCAAATTTCTGCGCAATTTGACAATCTTGAACAGTTTTTGAATTTGCACGCCCAGAAACATTTCTTTTAGATTTAGGATAGTTTTTTAGTAAGTTAACTTCCTTTCCCACTGTTGTTTTATTTTTCATAATAGCTAGTTACTTATTTTCTAGGGAAAAGAGATATGATCATCATCAATAGACAAATACTGATTAATGATCAGATTTTTTGTATGAGAAATACAATGGTGATTACAACTTTTAGACGGATCAAATTGATACACCTTATCTTGATTACTGTCATCTCCCCAGAACTCTATAAATCTCATCTCATTAATACTACCCAAGTCCCCTGATTCCGTATAAGCCTTATCTTGGCAAGTATACACATGACAATCAGCACCTATAACCGGCCTGTATAAAATATATGGACAAGTGTTGTATTCTTTAAAGAATCTATCTTCCAAATCATGATAATGGTTGACAATATCAAAACTATTATCAACCAGTTGTTTTGCTAACTCTAACTGTTCCTGAACACTATTCTTTATACTGTTATGGTATTTATTATTCTCCTCAGGTGTATTACCTATCACAACCCCTGATATTTTTACATGATTTGCACCTGCATTTTTCAACTTTAAGCAAATATCATAAATATATTCATAATTATCTTTGCCGACAATATATGAACATCCGAGGACACATTCAGTTCCAGATGAAGTGAATAATTTAATGTTATTCATTAAATTAGAAAACTCACCTTCTTTAACCCCTCTAGCTTTTGCATAACTGACATCATCATAACCATCAAGTGATACTCTTACCCAAGATCCATATTTTTGGAATGCATCCGCCATCGTACCCTTTAAATTTGACCCGTTAGTTAGAGTTGCTACTTTTACCCCGCCTTTTTTTAATTTTTTTACTATTTCGGGAAGTCTTTTATACAACAGAGGCTCTCCTCCCCCAGAAAAAGTTACTGCCGCAACTCCCATTTCTATGATATCATCAGCAATCTCATTAAGTTTTTCAAAAGGCATAACATCTCTAGCACCCATCTCGCCACCTAGCTGCACATCAGAGACATGGTATGCACAATACCAACAATCGTGATTACATATATTAGTAGGTTTAATTCTAATATGTACTGGCGGAACAATTTCTCTTGACCTAAGAGCACTTAGTGTGTTTCCGTAGTTCATAAATTTCAGGTCACTGTATACATTCTTCATAATATGCCCTATTTGTATAGCTATATCATTTACTCAATACCTTGATTAAAATGGTCCATGAAAATTTTTAGTTGGCACATCTCTGTGATATCCAGTATTTAATAAATCAAATATTGACTCTTTGTTACCTTGATATCCAAAGAACTCCATTACTTGCTCAGCAATCTCTTTTGCATCTTGATAATAATAATCTGCCATATAATGTGACGTAGGAACAGGATGCTCAGGTAATGAAATTCGTAACGGAGCCCTTTCTAATAAATCAAACCCATTATCCACAACCTGAGCAACAATTTCTCCGGCAATTCCTCCTGCTTTCCATGCTGCATCCACAACAATTATTTTTTTTGTTTTAACTACTGATTGCATAATAGTATTAATATCAATTGGTCGAACTGACCGTAAATCAACAACTTCCATATCTATATCAATCTCTGAGAGTACTTTTGCAACCTTCAAAGATTCCATTACCATCAAGGAACTAGCGACTATTGTAACATCACTTCCTCTCCTAATAACTTGTGCTTTATCTATATCTGAGCCATATACTTCTTCAGGAACATCATCTTCTATATGATGCAACCACCGGTGCTCAATAAATATTACGGGATTATTATCCCTAAGAGCCGTAATCATCATCCCCTTTGCATCTTTAGCTGTTGCAGGCATTATCACTTTAAGCCCTGGTATATGGGCAAAAAGAGCTTGTAAACCCTGAGAATGTTGTGGACCTTGCCCCCATCCTCTACCAATAATAACTCTAATTACAATTGGGACTGTCATTTGACCATCGAACATGTAATGCCATTTTGCTGCATTATTAATAATTTGGTCCATCGCTAATAATGCGAAGTCAATCCGCTGATGAATCATCAGAACTCTTGTTCCATCAATTGCAGCTCCAATACAGATACCTGTCATACCATTTTCTGCCAACGGCATATCAAAAACACGTTTTTTTCCATATTTTTCTCTTAGACCCTCCGTCGTCAAAAAAATTGACTTTGGATCAGGTACTCCCTCACCAATTACAACGAGATTAGATGATTCTTGCATTACTTGGTCAATACCTTCGCGAATTGCTTTTGAATATGATATTTTTCTTATTTTTCTAGTAATATTACGATGCATAAATATGATTCCTCATCTGTGCCGGCGATGGTTCTGGGCTATTTGATGCAAATTCAAAAGCATTACTAATTTCAGTTTTTATATCATGTTCAATCAAATCTATTTGTTGTTCTGTTACCAAACATTGCTCAACAATATGCGTTTTTAATCTTTCTATTGGACATTTATTCTTCCACGTTAGCAACTCTCTTCTCGGACGATATTCAAGATCATCATCATCATTTGGACCACAATGCTCTAACCACCTATATGTTTGAAATTCTAGAAATTGAGGGCCCTCTCCATTCCTCGCGCTATTTATAGCTTTATCCGCTATTGATGCAATACCGAGAACATCATTTCCATCACCTTTATGGACACTAAGACCATGAGATTTTGCTATACCAGATATCTTCCTATTTGGCTGTCGCTCTTTTAACTGTGTATAAACAGAGTAACCATTATTTTCACATACAAATATCACTGGCAGTTTATATAACGAAGCAAAGTTCATCGATTCATGAAGCACACCCTCTTCAAAGCAGCCATCACCAAAATAAATAACTGAAACTCGATCTATATTCTTTAATGATGCTGACCAAGCATTACCCACCGCAAGCGGTACAGTACCACCAACAATTGGAGTTGAACCTATAAAACCTACTTTAAGATCAACAAGATGCATTGAGCCGCCACGCCCACCACAACAACCAGTTTCTTTACCATATAGCTCGGCAACCATCCCCTTTAAGTCGCCCCCTTTTGCCAAATAATGACCATGTGAACGATGGCTACTAAACACATGATCTTTATCAGTGAGATGCATTGAGATACCTACAGGGATTGCCTCTTGACCTATACTTAAATGCATAGGGCAACGCATATTCCATTCTAAATACCGAACTGCAATTGCTTCCTCAATTCTGCGGATTCTCAATAGTCTCCTGAATATATCAGTTAATGCACTACCATCACTAACAAGAGAATTATTACAAGGGTATTGAGTAGTCATTGATACAACATTCTTTATCATATAAAATTAATGTGAGCAATTTTTCTATTCTTTAAAATATCAAGATATCGATTCGCCTCATCCATTCTGCAGTTTATTCGACAATTGTTGGTATCAAGGTCATTCTTGACAAAATAATAATTTTGTTCTCTCCTCTTACCCTGCCAAATCTCCTGGAAACTTTGATCATTGATGTTTCCATACTGAAACCTCTTGTCAAGAAGAAACGCGCTACAACCATACACATCTCCATTAGCCATTATATACCCCCATAAAAATGGTGTTGAGTAACATTTTGAGTAACGTTTCGAAGGATCTTCAGTATATTTTTTCATTGTATGCCCACGAAATATAACATTGAAATCATTTGTAGATAACAATTCCAGATTGTCAGAAAGATCCAAATAAGAAGAATAATCTATCCCGTTATAACGCTGTGTGTCGCTAGATAAATGTTGCGAATAAGGCTTAACCACAAGATAGTCAAGCCCGATCTCATCTCTACATAGTGTTGCCAACGTAGTGATTTCATCTGCATTGTCAGGCAAAAGAATGGCTTGAGCCCCAATCGTACAATCATAATTGTGTTCCCGTTTTGCTATCACAAGACGTTTTAGATTATCAACAACCTTATCAAAATCCTTCTCATGAGTTTGATGAATTTGAGCATAAGTCTCTGATGTCGCCGCATTAATAGAAGCTTTTATCCATGATATTAAGGGTAAAGCATCTGTTAAAAACTTGTCCGAAACAACAGTCGCATTTGTTGTAAAAGACACATCTATCCCCGATAATTTAGTCAACTGGACAATTTCATGGATCCTCTTATGAAGAAGAGGCTCTCCTTCACCAGCGTACATAATACTTTTTACACCTAGCTTGCCCATTTCTGGCAAACGTTCAGCTAAGATATCTACAGACAGCATTCGCGACTCATATCCAACATAATCAACAGCACAAAATGTACAACGATGATTACACGCACCCACCGGAGTCACCTCCATATATATTGGATAAACCTTTTTAGCTTTTTCCCAATCATCTACAGCAGCAAGAGTCTCAGCAACTCGGCCAGGGTGATATATCAACTTGTGATGATCAATACCAAATTTATCTTTATTCATAATATATTAAAGAACTTTATAAAAAATACAACTAGCTGACGGCATCTAAAATATCATGATAAATATCATGTAAATGCCGTTCTTTATGAGTGCCTAATGTTACTGTATTACCAAACTTAATATACATACCATAACTACCAGATTTGTCACAATCAAGATAACCATGCATACCTAGTGAGACATGGTTAGGTAAATGAAAAAAATCTGGATTAATCAATACTCCAGAATTAGCATACCAGATTGTATCACCAGTATCTTTATTTAGGTTAAACTCAAGCTCATTATTATGGAATATACCTTTTTCTGCCAACTCTGAAATATCAGATAGATAACTTTTTATTTTTACCTCGACATTATCATTAAAAAACCAAAGCCTAAACATTGTTGAATCTAAAAAATAGATATAATCTAAACCAAGTTTTAATTGAAGATCATATTCCATTTTTTTTATAATAGCATTAATATCAATGTGATTATCGACCTTAACCATGCCATGATCACCAAGAAAAATATATGTGCTATCAGGATGAATTTTCTCGAACCTATCTACAAAATTCATTAAAGTATTATCAAGAGCAGCTAAAGCTTCATCAGTTTCTAGAGAATCTGGTCCATATATATGCCCAATAGTATCCATTGTTGATATATATATTAAATACAGAGAATATTCGCCAGAAGATTCATCTAATACCATCTGTAAACGATCTTCATCTGAACCATTGTTTTTTTTGTTCAATCCTGTAAATGAATCATGATATATGCGCTTAGAATTACGAACCGCTTCATCAAAAACAGAGTTCGCTCCTAATGCATTAAACTTAGTAATATCCTCATAATCTTCAGTTAATGAAAAATACTTAAGGAGTTTAAACGGGATTTGATATGGATTCAATGGGTGTTCTGTTCTGTAAATATAATAAGATAAGATCCTTCTCATTACCTTTCTAACTATTGGAAGAAATGAAAAAATAGTATCCACAAAAGATATAACCTTTAACATCATTCCCATGTTCCTATATGGACTTTTTTTGGGAGAAAAACCAATAGCTGTCAAATATCCACTTTTTGTTGAAGAGATGCCAGTAAAGATTTCACTTCGTTCACAAAACCCAACACCAGGAATTATTTTTTCCGTGTAGACTCCTTTACCTATACAATCATATAAAAAAGGAGTTTTATCCTTTGACAGATAATTACTACTAAATGCATCTGCAAGAAAAAGAACGTGACGACTCACTTATTTAACTCGTTCATCAGCAACAATAAGTCTTATGGAATCAAAATTATACTCAGGATAAATATCTATTTTATTTAATTGTTCGATACATTTTTTTACAGCATCCTCCTTAGTTACTTCATTTAAAATTGAAGAAAGAATATATAGTTGAACAATATTAAGTATAAAGATCCTCCTATAATTAACTTTTGGTCTAACTAAAGACTTAATAATTACCATTAATTTATTCAAATATCTGGAAGAGTAATACTCACAAAATTGATTTATTGTTAAAAACTTTTTTCGATAAATCTTCGATAACATAATCAACATATAATGTGCATAAAAGTGAGCAACCTGATTTTGCAACTTAATTACATCTTTCATAGCCATACTTGAAGTTGATGGAGTTAATTTTTGAATTATCGCCCACTCAAGAAGGTGGGAATGATTAGATTTATTGTCATCATCAATTAGTAATAATGCATTTTTTACCTTATCTTTATAGCTTGATACATACTTTCCTCGCATTATAAGAAGAATATCTGCAATAGAAAGTATTGATTTTGTCATCTGATATCTAAAAAAAAGAGACTCTTCACTACCGAGATCACACATACTTTTAATCACACCAATAAATGGCCATAACCTAGTAAAAAAAAGAACTTCAGCCTCAGTTTTTTTTATTTTATTTTGATGAAAATGCGGAATTGTATCTAATATTTTATTATCTCCATAAATCACCTTAGATCCATGAATAAGATCATACCAATAAACTGTCATCCTAGGCTTATGAAGATCTTTGCGATAAATATAACCCACATCAACCCATTTAATATCGATCATATTGACTATAGATCGTTTAACCTCTTCAATTGACTCTGGACTCTCAACATGATCATTTATAACAAGCAATATATCGTAATCATTATAAGGTGCATATTTACCGTTAATTTCAACCCAGGCCCCCTCATCTCGGCCGTAGCCACCATATAACACTATCGCAACAACACCATTAACCGCAGACAAACAGACATTGACAATTTTACTCATGTGATCATCAAATATATGTTGGACTAGTGCTGAATTATTTTTCATGACAAAATAATCACCCAACAAACACATATTACCGGCATTTTTTGAATCACCTTACTAGCTCAACAATATACATCTATTTTAGATAAATCACTATGCTCTTTGCTTCTTCAACATATAATGGAAAGCACCTGATTTGTTTTGGGATAATTTATCATAAGAACCTTCTTCCACAACTTTTCCTGACTTCATTACATATATTTGATCAGCTTTTGAAATTGTCGATAATCTATGAGCAATAACAACCACCGCCATAGTATTCTTTAATCTTTCAATCGATTGTTGAATCATCATTTCTGTCTCAGAATCAAGAGCACTTGTCGCCTCATCCAATATCAACAGATCTGGTTTTCTTAATAAAGCCCTTGCAAGCGCAATTCTCTGTCGTTGACCGCCTGACAGACGAACTCCACGATCACCTACTATAGTATCTATGCCATGAGGTAGTTCTGATACAAACTGCTTTGCAAAAGCTAATTGTAAAGCCTCCCATAACTCTTTTTCACTAGCTTTGTCATTAGCCCATAATAGATTCTCACGAATGGAGGAATGAAATAATATTGGATCCTGAGGTATATATCCAACCCGTTGCCTAAAACTATTTTGCTTCCAGTTAGTAAACTGAACATCATCAACTAATATTTCACCTCTATCTGGAACTAATAAACCAAGAATAAGGTCAGTAATAGTAGATTTTCCAGACCCAGACTCTCCCACAATTGCCGTCATACTCTTTTTACCAATATACATATTTACGCTACAGATCGTATTCTGACGACCAGGATAAGTAAATTCTACATCTCGAAATCTAATACCATCATTAAGTTGATGAAACTGTATATTACCCTCAATTTCTTTATGCTCATTAGCTTTTTCTCGCAAATGTACTAATTGCTCATAACTAGGAATAAAATTATTGATGTTTATATTTGTACTAAGTAATGATGATAATATGGGCAATGCTGTTAACAAACTCCAAAGTACCGCAACAAGTTCAGGTAGTGGTTCCTGATTATCTATTGATACACCTAAAGCAATAACTGCTGCAAGTATACCTAAAGGTGCAAAAAAAGCAGGGACAGCATTAGAAAGAGTCTGTGATTTCAATGTTGCATTCACATGAGAGTCGAATGCTTTCAGGTATATAGTTTCAGATTTTTTTTGTTCTCCAAATCCAAGAATAATACGCACTGATTGAATCAGTTCGCTTAACGTCCCCATTAGTTTATTTGATGTTTGTGTATTTAACTGACCTAATCTATAACTTATTCTATTCAAATATAAAAAAGGCAATCCAAAAGATACTGCTAAAATCAAAGCAATCATAGTCATTGGTGGGTTTAACCAAAAAGGAACTGACAAATAAATAATAAATTGAACCAATTGAGCAAATTGAGTTGCCATGTGCCCTAAAGTATCTCCAATAACAACCATCTCTTTGTTCATCGTATTTAGCAGTTTTCCATGTCCAGATCTACTAAAGAATTCCCAACGTGCATTTAGAAACGAACCTAGTACATCTTTATACAACCCACGCAGAATTGCATATTTAATTCGTAAAATAGAATATCGGATCCCAATCTTAAAAACACCATTTATTACGTTAAGAAGTACAAATAAGATTCCTAGCACCCAATAATTAATTGAATAACCAGCAGAATTTATTAAATAGATTACATATTTAGTTACCTCATTAGGGTTAGCAAGTGATGAATCAAGCAAATAATCGGCTAATGGCACCATTGATACAATCGCACTAGCAGCAACAAGCCCTTCCAGTAACAGCAACAAAAATAAGAAGATAAATTCTTTAGGATAACGAGAGCCAAACTCTTTTAATATATTAACGATAATTGTTAACTGCTGCAAATTTTAATATCCTTATTCATTATTTTGAATTAACATTATAAAACTCATTATTTTAACAGATGACTGTTTTGCTTAAGAAATAATGCTCCAATATGTGAATAAAATTCGCCATGTAAATGTCTCTTGTTAGATAATTGGCAACGACTAAAAATATATTTAAATCGTTCTCTATTTTTTATATCATCTGTTGGCTCTATCCAAACTCCCTCCAAACGATCCGCCATTTCAATTACCAAATCTCGAATCTCTTCAGGTGAGTTTTCTACTAACTCAATATTTTTTTTGTGATAATCGCTACTTGACAGTGATACATCTAATTTCATGGAACAAATCTCAGAAAACGAAAGCTCTCTACCGTCATCTTTTGAAATATGATGCTTTGTTATAGAAATGTATTTACTACTAAATGTATATATATAACTAAAAGGAACCGTTACAAACGCGATAGGCTTTCTAAATATTGCTGGTATCGAATCAAAACCTGTAGAAGTACTAATACAAAATGAACATTTTGCTCCAAGGTAAATATCCATAAATTCACTCCTAGAACCACTAGTAGCATAGTCTATAATTTTTGGGTGCTTTGAATTTATAGAATTTTTAACTTTAGCTCCCATTCTTATTACATAATAACCCCTATTTGCTAACTCTTCACAAGCCATAACATACTGCTGTATATTTCCATCCCTATAAGAGTGATAAGGTAATTCTTCTAAATATGCCGAATCACGCACTATTAAACAAACAAATTTTGCTCCCTCTGGTATCCCATGTTTACGCAACTCACTAGCTCCATATATTTCTTCTTGATCAGAAAAACTAATATGAACTGAAGATTTATCAAAAAGATTATGGACATCTCGATCGTGATTACTTGTTTTAATCTCATGACACTCGCCACCTGGTATTAATTTATTAATAATCATTACTGGATACATGAAGTAATGAGGCCAAATACGTAATACACGCTTCCACATAATAAATAACTGATAATTACATATAGGTTTATGCCCAACAAAGAATATATCAAAGTGGCGTTGTGCTGGAACATTTATATTATGATCTTTTTCACAGGCATATAATTCAATGTTTGCAGCAAAATGTCCTATCCGGGTTGCTACAATAGCATACCAGCGAATCAGCACAAGAGGTCTAATTATCCTTATAAGAGCCACCAAAGGTATCGCACTGATATATAGTGGAAAATTAATCAGATGCGGTTTGATCTTATTAAGCTTCCTATAGAGTGCAGATACTCCTCCTTGCTTAATTTGATTAACTTGTCTTAATAAAAAATGTTGCATACTTAATATTTCCAAGGATTTATTTTCTTTCTGACCTATCTTAAGTCGTTACTAGCATTTGATAACATCACAAAATATTACGTTTAATATCTTTTGTCGCATCTTGCCAACACTTGAGGGTTTCAATCTTTTCTGATTTTATTAGTGTACATAAGTTTTTTTATCTGATACAGAAAATCTTAATATGACGCTCTTTAACCATCACATCAAGTGGTGAATTGTTTATGATTTCACTCAGTAAATCATAAAGTCATGCCCGCCCACTATTATCAAAATGGAAAAGTCGATAAGGAGAGTTATTATTTAGTTACTCTTTAATTATATTTACAGCATCTATGCTGTAACAGGTGAGCAGATAACATCAGCAGCAATGGAGGAAAGGCATCCGCACCTTCTTTGCTTCTTCCAAACTCATAGTGCTCATTTAACACTGCCTCAATGTTATTCCATTCCACCACATCGTTGATCTTTTCCATCATTTTGAGACTGCGGTTATGCTCCAGAGATTTCGTAACAGCCAAATCAGCAAAACTCAAATTCTCCCCTATTTGTTTGTATCCCATTGCCCACTCCTCAATCCTTATTCCCGATTTCTTTTAGAGTAGGCCAAATCATAAATAGGTGAAAAAATCAATAAAAATGGCAATAATAAACGATCTAAATAATTTTATATATGCCAAAAATATATCTAGTATCGAGAAAATTATTGCATTGAGAATCAATCTTTCGGTGACAATTTTTGGCAGGTTATGCAAAGGTCTCAAAGCGTTTTTCAGGATCAACTAAAATATTAATACGCCAACTGGGACAACTCAACCTTGCCCCCTCGGGAGGCAAGGTAATTATACCCCTTCCAGGGGTTAACCCAAATCCGGGTCCTTTGGGCCGGGATTTTTACTTTTAAACATTATAGGTTATAATCAGGAACAACCGTATGACCACGCTCTTGACATATAAACTTTCCTTCTTCCCATTCGGACTTTCCGCTTACAAAAACAAAATCCATTTGGTACATTTCAGCAATCTCCATATCAAATCTCGCATCACCAAAATAGATTACTGGATCAAAACTCTTTTCTACTCTCTTTAACCCATCAACAATGTCGCTCTTAGAAGTTGGGCTACCGTAAATCCCTTTAAAAAAACGTTCAATATTACGATATTTGAACACCTCACATAGCTCATTCTCAGCCCCCCCGGAAACTAAATAACAATTAAGTTTTAGATAGTTAACTTCTTTTAATAAAGGCAATATTCCTGGGATATAAGAACAATTCTTGAGAGCCTCTTTTACTATTTCGCTATAATTGTCAACTGCTGTTTTTGTCAGGTTGGAGTAATCAGTGTATCTCAAGAACTCCTTAAAGAAATAGTCAAATTTAATGAATCTTGATACACCACCATGCGTTTTATGGTAGTGAAGAAATTTCTCGACAAGATCATGATCGTAAGCTTTTAAAACTTTTGCAAATGCATCGGTCTTTATGCGATTTGAATCTAAAACCACACCATCACAATCAAAAATAACGGTCCTATATTTCGTTAGATCTTTCACGTAGGGCCTTTTCAACTCGAAGGATATCATCAGGGTAATCTACCGCAATCGAAGCATCAGAAACTTCAACCATTTTTACATCTATACCCAACTCAAGAAAACGCAGGATTTCAATATCCTCAATTTCTTCAATTTGTGTTTTTTCAATTGTTTTTCCAAACAATGCCAACGCTTTTTTTGGAAAAGCGTAAATGCAAACCTGTTTAAAGGCCTTTTTAATGCCAAGCTTTTTTGTTGTCGGAATTGCAGCTCTGCTCATGAACATCAATTCACCGTTAGCCTTAGCAACTACCTTGGGAACCGACGGTGATCGAAATTCTTCCTCATTTTCAATACAACACATCGCATTAATAACCTGACCAGGGTGATTAATTGCTGTCCTAATGACAACTTCAATGTCAGCAGGCTTGATCAATGGTTCATCACCCTGGACATTAATATATATATCAGAATCGATCTGCTTAGCAACTTCATAGACTCGATCTGTTCCGGTCAAACATTCAGACTTAGTCATTATGACCTGTATTGCTAGCTCATCGCAATGATCAGCAATACGTTTGTCATCCGTGGCAACAAAAACTTTTTCCTCTGGGCAGGCTTTTATGCAACGTTCCCATACACGATGAATTAGAGATTTGCCGGCAATAGATGCCAATGGCTTTCCTGGAAATCGTGATGAATCATACCGTGCTGGAATGACAACAATATATGGCTTGGTTATAACTCCTCCATTTGGGCATATACCGATCCTTGCTGGATAGGATACATTGTCGGAGTTAAGGCAATTAATGGCACCTTTTGAAAGAGGGTATCATATATAGACAGCATGTGGGTCATTTCATTATGCCTTGGATCTTCAGGTCCAAATCCATCAAACCCAGTCAAGAATATCCGGCTTGCACCACCTGCTATGGCAATTGAAAAAATATAGGCAGCACCAAGCATATTCGGGATCGTACAACTTGTTTTACGAACCTCAAACGAATCTTTTTTCACCTGCATCCCATAATTATGGATCTCCATTTCATCCATCTTGGAGTGCCATTCTTTAGGTACGAGTTCAGCGGGAATTATTATCGGTGCATGCAGCTTTCTTAATCTATCAAAGTCCAGCATCAAGCGTGATTTATGGCATGTTGCGTATGCATCGACAAATTCTGCGGGGAAAAACGTATTACTGTTGAGTGCAATTACAACAGGCTTATGACTCTGAATAAACCGACAAATGCCATCCCGGTATTTTCTGGACCCTTCACCTGGAGCAATAACTAACACATCGTTTCCCTTGATCCACTCCAGTGGAACCCAGGTTCCCTCGGTGAGGGCCTCATCACCAAGGACTGCTTGTTCCAAAACATTTCGCCTGAAACTGCTTGAGTCAATACCCTTAAGATATTCAACTGCAACAAGAATATGGTGCGTTTCATACTCGTCCTTATTGAGCAATTCTTGAATATAGGTTGGGTGTATCCCATATAACCCGGATATATAGTATAGCAGATTTGCCCCCCACCCATAGAGTTTCTGTAAATTTGCAAACTCTTGTATCACTAGCGGAATCAATGCGTCTGGAGAATAGTCACCCAGTTCTCGACGCACTAGCTCAATCAACAGATTTTCCGTTCTCACATTACCCGGACCACGGCCCATTCCCAAAATCGTTCCATCTATCCACGTTACTCCTGCTTCAATCGCTGCCAAACTGTTATCTAATGCCCTGGACATATTATCATGGGTATGAATCCCAACCGAGCCGCTCCACTTTGATCTGATCAATGCGACCTTTTCCTGAACCTCCGTCGGATTCATAGAACCTAACGAATCCGCAAAGTAAATAGCTTGTACGCCTGGCCATAGTGCAATAGTCTCAATGGCGCGCACAATTTCGTCATTCGATTTTCCTGCCACTTGCATAAGTTGAACAAAAATAGGATATTTCAAGGAGTCAAATGCTTCTGCCAAAACTTGACCCTTTTCTATATCCGAAAAATGGCAAGCCATTCGAACAATATCAACAGGCGATAGGCTAGATTCTCTAAACAAACTACTTACAGCAACTTCGGGCATATTCTTGTAGGCAAGCAGTTCCTTAGCATTGACCATAACAAACACATTCATATGTCTTGGAATATTCAAAGATTCGATATATTCATCTGTTGTATAAGCATTTGGTCCCAAAAATTTATCCGTCGGCAAAAATCTAAAACCAAGTTCAATTGCGGAGACACCGGCAGATTCCATTGCATTTATGTATGAATGCGCCAGTTCCGATGAGAAATCCCACTGGTTATAATATCCACCATCCCGAAAGGTGCAGTCCAGAACTTCAATTTTGGTATTTTCTATAACTCTCAAAACTCCTTGAAGATACTTTGATGGTGAACATCATATTGTCATTGCCTTAAATAGGTTTCCTCATATTTAGAGCAAAGATTTTTTAGAATTTTTTTCAATTCTTCAGACACGATCTCTTTTTCCATCCGAACTTTAAAGTCATGTTTCAATTTTTCCAGATAATGGTTACCACTATACCTCGGCAATCTTACTTCCTCTAAAACCTTATCTGTCAGTGCTGTTTTTTTTGTGCTGAGTTTCCCCATAATGCGATCAAAATATTGATTCGGATGGGTAAGCAATTTTTCAAAAGGGACAAAAAGCACTTTATCCCTATCCCTCTCTCCCAATTCTTTATATCTTTTTCTTATTCCCTCATCGAGCGAGCAAATCGTCATAATAGCCTTTTCTAATGGGTGTAAAGATCGATATTTCTTTTCCCATGAATGGGCATACCATGGAAACACAGTACCGTTTTTTTCATAACATAGTTGAAATTCTCGCTTATCGATCCCAATTCTTTCATGCCATTTTGAAGAAAACCAGTTCATCACTAAATGAAGCGGGTGCCGTACCATGATTATATACGTTTTCAACCGTTCTTTATAACTGTCGAACAAAAGATCCGGGAATTCGAATATGCAGTGAGTCATTAGAATAAGGATTGGGGTTTTTTCATCTATAACTTTTGTTCCATAGTCCCCGCCTTCGGAATCAAGTCGTTTTTTATAACGATCTCCCTGTAAATTTTTGTGGACCCCCGTATCATCATCTGCCCTAAAATTTACATTCCTTCCAATGATCAGGTTATACAGATCCATATCGGCAAATAATTTCACAAGGGTTGATGAAGCATCTCTTTCAACCTTTTTAAATGCATCCAGCAAACAGAGATTATCATATAGAGGATTTATTCTCCACAGCTCGCATCTTTCAAAGGAACTGATAACAGGTGCCAATAATGATTTTCCCGCATTCGAAAAGCCATCCAAAACCACGATATCCTCCGCCAGACACTGAGGTCGGGTCATAACTTCTATCATTTATCTATTTTGCCTCTCTCACCAAGCAAATGTAACTATGTGAGATTTTCTAAAGCTTCCTGCTGAAAAAATATTATGGGTTTCCTTGAAAACCCCGTTCTCCCAGTTTTTTTGGATGCGGATCCATACCAGCAGAAAATGTAGTGCATTACCAAACATTCCACCCCCCATCCACAACGATATCTTGCCCAGTCACGTATTGGGAAAGATCACTAGCAAGGTATATAGCCGCTCCCTTGAGATCTTCCTCGATAGCCATGCGTTTTAGCGGTGTTCTCTCAATATATTCGTTGCAGAACTGTTCGGGCTGATTTCGCCACACACCGCCCGGACTGATAGCGTTAACCCTGATCTCAGGAGCCAGCACTGTTGAAAGCCAACGAGTTAACTGGATCAACCCTCCCTTGCTTGCAGCATAAGCCGCAGGGTTACCCATTTCCGTTCCTTCGTACAAGCGCATATCCGGGCCTACATGTCCATAGATCGAAGCAATATTGATTACTGAACCATGACCGGACTCTTTCAATGCTGGTGTGCAAGCTTGAGTCAATATAAATGGAGCTGTCAAATTCACATCTAAAGCTTGCTTCCAAGTATCCACACACTGTTCTTCGAAAGAAGTTGCCCAACCCTGAAGGTTTGAAATCCCGACAATCGCAGCACAATTTATCATAATATCCAATCTGCCAAACTTGTTTACAACTTTATCGGGAACCGTTCGGATATGTTTTTCCTGTGCAAGATTTACTGCTAAAGGCAGAGTTTCAACAGCGTATTCCTTTGAGATATGTTCACATACAGGCAGGCACGATTCGAGAGACAGATCAAGCAGCACGATATTCGCGCCAAGCTCTGCCAAAGCCTCAGCCATCGCCGAACCAATATGCCCCGCGCCACCTGTGATCAGTGCTATGCGCCCCTTAAGTGACATGAGTTCGCTAATTCTCTTCATTTGTTTTTATCCTATTGGTCACCAAATATTCAGCAAACTGGAAATCAAGCTCGGTATCGATATCAACTGCTCTTTCTTCAGGGATTATGACTGATTTAATCTTTCCACTAAAAATCGACTTTTCTCCCATTATAAATTGTGGGTTTGCAACGTAAGCAACTGTTGTCGCATCATACACGGGAGAAACATCCTGACGTCGACTGATTGATTCACTTGGTGGCAATACAAGTGTTGTATAACCATTTTCATCAATGGAAACCATATTAAATGATGGATGACGACTGGCTTTCTTGACCGTTATAACCACATCAACGTTATTATCCAAAAAGCTGTGGATGCAATTATCCAAATCTTCAACAACTCGTAACGGCGCAGTAGGAGGAATGGAAACAAATACATCCAAATCCCTGCCATTGTCCTGTTCCTTCAAAGTTCGAATAGCATGTTGCCATGCCAGCCATTCTGGAGAATTGTTCTGGGCTAATTCTTTGGGACGTACAAACGGAATTTCAGCGCCACATTCTTGAGCAACCCGTGCTATTTTTTTATCATCAGTAGAAACCACCACGCGATCTATAAGCTGACTTTGAAATGCTGTTTCAATAGCATAAGCAATAAGCGGTTTTCCTGCCAGGAGACGAATATTTTTTCCGGGAATCCCTTGGGATCCACCACGAGCAAAAATAAATCCAACGATGTACTGTTTCACGATATTAGCTCTAAATCTGATATATTAATCCACTCTTGCTTCTTTGATGCCAATTCAGCAGCATGGATCAGGTTTAATACATCCATCCCTTGTTTCAATGTACAGGCGGTACTGTAGTCTCCATTCAATATTGCATTATGCTGCATGGTATATGTCAGATCCTTTTCCACCTCAAACATTGTCATCTCTCCGTCTATTTCTAAAGTGCTATGAAGCAAATCTGCTTTTATTGAATGATCTTTCAGGTTAATAATAATTTCCCTGCGGGTTTTGCGATCCAGATAATTCATCTGAACACTGACGACAGGACAATTTTTCATCTCCAACAACAAAGCAAAAACATCATCACTATCTATCTGAAGATCACTGACTTTTCCGCCAATCGCCGTTACTTTCTTCCAGCCGCCGGCGATCCAATTAATATAATCTAACTCATGGCTCAAGTCTCTCAGAACACCGCCGCCCTGGTTTCTAAAAGCAGAATAACATTTTGCATAATCAGTGCCGGGTCTCCAATCGGGAAGATATTGTCCCACATATACCTGTATAGAGTAAATTTCTTTGCCATTTAAAAATTCATGCAGTTTTTGAATAACCGGGTGAAAACGAAGGTTATAGGCAACAAATACATTTTCATGGCCTAATTGAGGTAATAAACATGGCTGTGAAAAGACAGGTTTTTCAATAAGAAGCTTACCTGAATATCCGAGTCCGTTTAATTCTATAAAACTGTTATAATGATTATATGTTTCGTTAGAGATAACGACATATTCAAAATCCCTGCTTTGCAAGGCTGCCTTTATTGATTTGTAACACGGAAAGTCTTTTATATCTCTCTTGCTTACAACATGAACGATATGCCCCGTTTCGCTTAATATAGAAGCGTGGCGCGCGCCAATCGATCCATAACCTATTATCAGGCAATTCATAAGTTGGTTAGCTTGTGAGTGGCGGGTTGTAGCTCAAAGTTGGGGCTCAAAGCTGTTAAGTCCATGAGTTTGCAGTTCGTAACTTCATAAGCTTAAGAACAATACATTAAACTAACTCATACATTCCTTCACTAGTTTCGAACAAAAATATAATTTCGAGAATAAATATAAGCTATATTTTTGTCTATCTCCGTTAAAATAAACCCATGCTCATTTAGTAACAACGAAATTTGGTCGGTAGCTTTCTGAGTTCTTGTATCGATTTCAACAAGAATTGATTTCAGCTTTCTATCAGCAAGCAACTTTACCGGCTCCTTGAAGTATTTTGCACTCATTGCCATCAACATCAATCTTAATATGATTAGGGAATTTAACATTATCAAACAAGCTGACTAAAGTGTCTAAGCGCAGCCCTAAGGCCCCCTGACGAAAGTAAGGATCAAATTCTTTTCCGTCTTCCCTTTTACTCTCAGAGAAGCAATAGCTAGAACCTCCCATTTTTATATCTACCATATTGAGATAGTCTACTCTGTCTTCATCAGATAAAGCTAAACACAACCCTGTAATGACATTTTCAAGTTCATTTAAATATATATTTCTATTTAAAATGGCAAAATTGAAGGCTGAAGGTTCAAAAGAATATACTCTATGACCTTTCAAACCGGCATATAATGAATAAACTCCTATATTGGCACCAATATCAAAAAAAACATCATTTTTCTCAAAATTACTAATCCAGGCGAGTGTCTTAGGTTCTTTATAGTGAAAACTTTTTGCCCTTGAAAGCAACATATTCCCTGGAGCATAAAAATTGATTTCACCATATTTTGTGCCGACTTTTTTAACCGGTATGAATCCATTTGAAAGAAATACTTTGGAAAGATCTTTTCTAACTTCTCCCAATAATCCTAAAATAAAATTAACAACCATTATGAAACATTTTAAAACTTTTTCTCGCTTACTTATTATTATTTCTTCTGCCTTCATATATTTTCCTGCCTATTGATAAGAAATATGGTTGGTTAACTTGTCGAAGGAATTTTATTTGTGATTTTTTGTCTGTTACCAAATCATCGAACAAGCGGACCTCAAAGCTCCTCTATCACCTTCAACGCTTTCCGGTACTCAGCCCACTGGCCCACATCTATCCAGGCCTTTTCAGTGACGGGATACACGCCTATTGTACCTTTGTTTTCTCTTAGTTTATCCATTAGATGAGTAATGTGGAATAATTTATTATCAGGGATCAGGCCTATTACATCCGGGTTTAGTACATACAGCCCTGTATTTACTAAATAGTTATATTCCGGTTGTTCCTTTATCCTATCCAAACTGCCGCTACCGTTCAGTTCTCATATCCCGTAGGGAATATTGAATTGTTTTGCAGAAGCTACGAGGGTAATATCATAGCTATTTTTTGTATGAAATCGATAGATATCAGCATAGTTAGTTTCGACAATGATATCGCAGTTGGACACAAAAAAGGGCATATCCAGCTTGTCTGCGAGCAGTTTGAGGCTGCCTGCGGTTCCTCTTGGTTCATCTTCTTCGGCAAATTCTATGGAATAATCCGGTTTTTTTTCTTCAAAATATGCGCGCAGGATTTTGGACATGTGATGTATTGTAAGATAAAACTCGCTCACGCCATAGTCCCTGAATCTGTCTATGATATGATCGATTACGGGTTTGTCGCGAACGGGGATAAGAGGCTTGGGCAAAACTTTTGTAAATGGTTCAAGGCGGGTTCCCCTGCCGCCGGCCATAATCACAACAGGAACGTTCAGTTTTTGATCTCCTGATCTTCTATTGTTTCCGAATGCCTTGCCCCAGGTTATAAAATCGACCACCTTGCGGTTTTGATCCAAAATCGGAATCACATCGAGTTTATTTTTCAAAAAAACCGTTTTAATCTTTTCCGTATCAAAATCTTTCTGGAATACAAAAACCGGGTTTGCGTTGTAGGCCTTTTCAATAGTGCCGGTTAGGTCATAGCTTTTAAGAATGTAACGTCTGATGTCGCCGTCAGTCAAACAGCCGATCAATCTCTGGTTTTCATCAACGACTAGAAGTAGCTTCTCCGCTGTCTTGCCCATGGCCTCCATGGCTTCTTTAACACTAGTAGTTGGATGTATGGTTATGTCTTTCATAGTATTAGCTCGCAAGCTGTTGAATTCTTAGTAGCTGGCAATTTATTTAGTGGTTAGGCTGATCAACTCGTAAATTATTGAGTTCTTGATCTGTTTAACTAATCAGCTATCTTAATGTCATAAAATTCTTTCTTTAGAATATTCGTCAGATCAAAATACTTGATGATTTCCTTGATATTTCTTGCTGTGTTTTCTTTTCCGTATGGATTTGTCATCTCCTGTATCCCCTGCCCGAACTCAGGAGAAAATGCTTGCTTCAGAGCTTGAATGATTGCATCTTTTGTCGGAGAGCAATTGATAACACTTCTGCTCTGAATACGTCCTTTTTGCCTGTCACCAATGTTGACAGTGGGAGTCTTAAAGCTCGGCGCTTCTACAATTCCGCTTGATGAATTGCCGACCACAGCATCCACATGTTTCATAGCGTTCAGATACCGAAGCTGACCCATCGATGTAAACGAAATAGCAGAGCTTTTTTTCTTTGTTGACACATATTCATCAATCATCCGGTTAATGATTCGGCCTTCCGTGTCCGCATTAGATTTTGTAAAAATGACATGCAAACCGTCAATTGTATCTATAGCATTAAGAAGATTTTGGAATTGCATCTGAGCGGTCGCCTGTTCAAGAGTTACAGGATGATAAGTTACAAGGAGACATTGCTGTCCAAGAGAAAAACCGATTTCACTTTCCAGATCCTCCTGTGATAGAAGCGGCAGTTTTTGAATATTTTCGATTCCGATGGCACCCACATTAAAAACCCTTTCAGGATTCTCCCCTAATTGGATAACACGTTTTCTATATTCTTCCGTGCTGGTAAAGTGAAGGTGAGACATCTTGGTAATTGAATGTCTGATCGCTTCGTCAAATGCCCCTTCAGTTGTTTCACCTCCATGCAGATGAGCGATTGGAATACGGGCGATCATAGCAGCAGCAACCGCTGAATAAATCTCAAACCTGTCCCCCAGAAGAACTACAATATCCGGGTTTAACTCTTCATATGCCTCAGCAAAACCGATTATACCAAGGCCCATAGATTTTGAAATGCCTACCGGTGTATCCGAGGAAAGGAGCATCTCGATCTTTTTGTCAATCTTAAATCCATCATCTTCTATCTGGCGGTATGTCAGGCCAAATTCAGGGGAAAGGTGCATTCCTGTGCCTATTATCTGCAGCTCAAAATCAGAATCTTCTTGAATTTCCTTAATCAGCCAATAAAGAAGGCCGTATTCAGCGCGACTGCCGGTAACAATACAGATAGTTCGTGGCTTGTAGCTCGTAGTTTGTCGTCGATAGCTCATAGTTTGCAAGCTGGTAGCTTGTAGTTTATAGTTGGTTATTGGTTCTTTTTTATGGAATTTATGAAAGCGTTAAACATTTTTGCGATTTCTCTTGTTTCGTTTTTCACGATAATGAATCCTTCCTGTGAGACCCATTGTCTTTTCAAAAATATTTCCAGAAGTGTCATGGTTTCGTAAAGAGATCCTCTTGCAATATAAAGAAAATGGACAAATTCTTTTTTTGAAAAACGTCCTTTGCCTTCTGCTATGTTCATCGGAACAGATGTGCAAGATGATTCTACTTACTCAATCAATCGATAATGTTTTCTTTCTGTTTCTATGTTTTCAGCAATTGACAAAACACGATCTGCCCATTCAAGCGATCTTTGCCAGATAAGCAGTTTCTCATATCCAAAATCAATATCATCAATCTTGTCCAAATTTCACCTCTGATCTCAAATCTACGAGCTACCAGCTACTATCTACCAGCTAATAAGCTCATCAATATTATAATCTTTTCTCGCTCGTTGGCCTATCACCTCATCCCACCGCATGGGGCTGATCCCCGTTCCGGGACGCTTTATGGTCAGATTTTCTTCGGTGAATGCTTCTCCTTTGCGGATATCCCGGGCCGCCACGATGCTTTTTCTGGCAATGACCATGTTTTTTAGTTCTGAGGGACTGGGCTTTTTGATGCCGTTTCCTAAGGTCTTTTCTATATTGCGAATAGCGTTAACCATGGTCTTGAGTTCGTCTTGTTCAAGGGATGCCCTATGATCCGGGCCTTTCATGTTTTTATCAAGTGTGAAATGTTTTTCAATAACGATCGCACCAAGGGCTACCGCTGCGATAGGGATTTCTATTCCAAGTGTATGATCCGAATAACCCACGCGTACACAAAACTTAAGGGCTATGGTCTCCATGGCTGTTAAGTTTACATCCTGCATTGGTGTGGGATATTCCGTATTGCAGTGCAGAACTGTGATGTTTTTAAGCTTTGTTCCGGCTTCCATGAGCACATCAATGGCATCTTCGATCTCGCCTAAATCAGCCATGCCGGTGGAAAGTATAATTTCTTTTTTCAGCGCCCCTATCTTTCTCAGGTAAGGCAGATTGGTAATTTCGCCGGATGGAGTCTTGAAAATATCAAGGCCAAGTTCATTTAGCAGGTCTATGCTTTCAAGATCAAACGGGCTGGAGAGGAACTGTATATTTTTTTGCCGGCAATGGGCGATGAGTTCTCTGTGAGCATCAACACCCAATTCCAGTTTCTTGATCATCTCAAGCTGGGATTCATCAGCCGTTGTTGTTTTTTTTTGATATTCCGCCTTTGGGGCGTATCTACTTACAACCTTTTCTGCCTTAAAAGTCTGAAACTTTATAGCATCAGCCCCGGCCTCAACAGCCACATCGATCATCTTTCTGGCAAGTTCTATGCTGCCATTATGATTTACGCCTGCTTCTGCGATGATGAAGGTTTTCATTTTTGGTCAATCACTTATCTATTTTTTCATATACAATTTTAAAAATCTTTTCACCTTGTATTTTGTCTTTAATTGTTTTAATAATATATCCTATCTTATTTCCTGGACGTCCATACCACTCATTACAATATTTACATGGCTCTCTATCATGATTATTTTCACATTCTTCTAATCTTATCCTTTGTAATAAATCATTATTCCATATTTGCTGAAGTGTTTCCTTTCTAATATCTCCTAGTATTAATTTCCCTTCCATATCGTGACAACAGGGAACAACTCTTCCATCCCAAAGAATTATAACACTTGTCCAAAACCAGTCACAAGGATACCTTTTAATACGTTCCCCAAAATACCAATTATCTTCCGAAGATATACTTCCATCTATCTGTCCTGCCCTTGTCGAAAAACTTTTTACAGTAATACGATTAACAGATGTCTTTTCCCAAAATTTAATATAATCATCAATTAAAGGCACAGATTCATTAGTTTTTATAACATTTAAATCCACAAAAGGGGTTTTAGCACCCAAAGATTCCTTATAATTAAGAAAATCTATTATATATTTTTTAACTTTATCATAATTACCATTTACTCTATACTTCTCATATATTTCTTTTGATACACCATCAAAAGCAATAATCAAATAATCTAATCCGTTACTTATAATATCTTTCGATTTTTCTAGATTTAAAATACTTGCATTAGTTGATAAGCCTACTGCTAATTTATATTTTTTGCATAGTGCTATCATTTTGCCCAACTTTGGATGCAGTAAAGATTCTCCATGAAAATGAAGTTGAACAATATCATTTGAGAATACTGTTGTATCTAAAATATGTTTAAGTAATTCTTCTGACATAAAACCTGACTCTCTAGTAAACGGGGGACAAAAGGAACATCTGTAGTTACATCTATTAGTTAATTCTATTGCTATAACTTTAGGATAGTTATTAACTACAATTCTTCTTTCTATGTAATCTTCAGCCATATTAAATGAATTATAATACTGGTTTAACTTTTTAATTATTTTCATGATATTTCCTGATGGATGGCAAAATGTTTGAAATTTCCCCAGTGAAATATGCTCCGCATTTCACGGGGCAGGCAAAGCTAAAAGCCCAAAGAATTTGGGGGAACATTCTTAGTAATTTTTGCACCGCAACCTATTACTGCATTTTCACCAATCTCAATATATTCTTTACAAACGGCATTGCTGCCGAAAAATGTACCTGTACCGACTTTAACGCCACCGTTGATTACTGCATTTGTTGAAATATGGCAATGATCTTCGATGACGGCATCGTGCTCGATAAGTGCCCTGGTATTGATGATGCAATTTTTATTTATTTTTGCTCCAGCATTCACCAGCGCATAATGCATAACGATAGTCCCCTCTTCAATCTTGGCATGCTTGGAAACATAGGCAAGGGGGGAAACAATTACCGGTAATTTTACCCCTGATTCCTTCAACGTTTGAAAAATCCTTATCCGTTTTTCCGGACTCTTTATTTGACCCAGAGTGATCAGGAAGTTTTCGTATTCATTTACAAGCCGCGGCAGGTCATCGTCCGTAGCAATAATCTTATATCCCAAGATCTCTTGGTGGAGTTCTTCTGGCAAATCCACAATACCTGCAATCCTAAATGTCCCAGCTTGCTCAATTACATCAATGCAGGACTTACAGTGACCTCCGCCGCCGATTAGTATAATTTTTTCTTTCATATCCTTACACTACTCGGAATATTGACCACCCTGTCTTCAAGCCACTGTGCATTTATCAGCGCATCAGTCTGGCAATCTTGGTACATTTCAAGTTGATTTAGCAACTTCCAGACAGGGCGTGTCATGACTTTTGCCTCGTTTGTTGCTTTCAAAAATTCGTCACGTGTTTTGCGATCGAGTAGGATAATTGCGTTAAGCCAGAAACTTGACCGGGCGTAATCTGGTTCACAGACGAAGGGAATGTCCAAGAGTCCAAAAAAGTCTTGATATATTTTAGCCAGTTCACGCTTATTTTCTAGGAAAAAGTCCAGTTGCTCCAGTTGTGCACATGCAAGGGCTGCGTTTAGATTCGGAAGACGGTAATTGTAACCAATCGCGTCATGAATGTATTCATAGGGGTGTTGAACTTTGGCTGTTGTCGTTATGTGTTTCGCTTTCTTGGCAAAAGTTTCATCATTTGTAACAATTGCTCCACCTCCACCACAGGTAACTGTTTTGTTACCGTTAAAACTGTAAACACCAAATAATCCAAAAGTGCCTGTGTGCCGGCCATTGTAAAAGCTTCCAAACGACTCCGCGGCATCTTCGATTAGAGCTATATTATAATGTTCGCAAATCCCGGCAATGGAATCAATCTGGCAGGGGTGTCCGAAAGTGTGCATGGGAGCGCACGCCGCGATCCGTTTTCCGGTAGCCTTATTGTAGCAGCCTTGATTTGTTGTCTGTGTATTGGATTTTAGAAACTCTTTCAAAGCCGTAGGATCAAGGCCCAATGTTTTCCTGCTTACATCAAGGAAAATGGGTTTAGCTCCACAATATGAAATAGTATTGGCCGTTGCTACAAAGCTAAGAGGCTGTGTGATCACCTCATCGCCTGATTGAACGCCTGCCAGGTTAAGGGCAATATGTAACGCACATGTACCGTTTACCGTGGCCACAGCGAATGCAGTTCCAGTAATTCTGCATATCATTTCCTCAAAGCGATCAACATATTCGCCGACAGAGGAAACAAAGGTGGAACCTATAGCATCAACTACGTATTCCTTTTCCCTGCCGACAAATCTGGGCGCATGAAGTGGAACAGGAATTTCTTCAGGGTAGAGAGACTTGATAAAATCGATAATCTCTGAAAATGAATTTGATGCTGATTTTTTTATCATAAATTTAAGCTCGAAGATAGAAGCTCAAAGCTGAAAGCATTGGAGTTCAAAGCGTATAAAAATAAAGCTCAAAGGTAAAAGGTCAAAGATTAGGGTGAAAGGTACTATGGCTTGTAAAGGGAATTTATGAGTCCTTTTATCATGGAAGCGATTTCTATTCCTTCCTTCTCCAATTCCAAATAGGCAGAATCCGTAATCCGGTTCTTTCTGCGAAATATTTCCAGCAAGGTCATCGTTTCATACAGAGAGCCACGTGCAATGTAGCAGAATTGAATAAACTCCTTCTTCGAATTTCTCCCTTTGCCCTCCGCCAAGTTCATTGATACGCTGGTTGAACTCGCTTCAATTTGGTCAAAAAGCCTATAGTGTTTCCTCCCGGTATCAATTGCTTCAACGAGTTCTATGACCCTCACTGCAAAATCAACAGAACGATTCCACACATCAAGATTTTCATAACCAAGCTTCTTCATCTTATCCCTTGCAGCTTTGAGCGTTCAGCTTCCATGCTTATATGCTTTAGGCTTCTACAAATTATAGATATCTGTTTTATATTTGCGCAGATTTTCAGGGTTTGTAAACCAGGCGATCGTTTTTTCAAGCCCTTCTCCTATTGGATACTTTGGTTCAAAACCGGTCAATTCCCTTATTTTTGTATTATCGCACCACAGGCGAAACACTTCGGATTTTTCGGGCCTAAGGCGTGTATTATCCGAGATTATTTGCACATCGGAATTCATTATTTCCTTTATTTTATTAACCAAGTCTCCAATGGCAATCTCAAAGTTGGAACCAATATTTACCGTCTCACCAATCGCCTTTTCGCATTCTGCCAGAGCAATAAATCCATTACATATATCTTCAACATAGCTCAGATCTCGTGTTGGAGTCATATCGCCCAGCTTTATCACCCTTTTGCCACTTGCTATCTGGGTTATTATAGTCGGGATAACTGCCCGTGCCGACTGGCGGGGACCATATGTGTTAAAGGGCCGTGCTATAGTCAAGGGTAGCTCAAAAGCATTGAAAAAACTTCTAGCCATTGCATCCGCTCCGATTTTTGAGGCGCTGTATGGTGACTGGGGCTGCAATGGATGTTTTTCATCAATGGGAACATATTGAGCAGTACCATAAACTTCGGACGTGGAAGTATGGATCACACGCGTGCACCCATTTTCGAGCGCGGCCTGGCATATATTCAGCGTTCCCTTGATATTGGTATCCACATAGCTGTCAGGCGCAATGTAAGAATAGGGTATTCCAATGAGGGCCGCCAAATGAAAGATGATATCCACATCCTTGACGATTCGCTTGCAATAATGGGGGTCGCACACATCTCCGGTGAGCACTTCTATATTATTCAGGCAATCAATGCCCTCCAGCCAGCCCCAGTAATTAAAGGAATTATAGTAACTCAGAGCCTTTACATTGGCGCCTTGCTTTACGAGCATTTCAGTAAGATGAGAGCCGATGAAGCCGTCAGCACCGGTTATTAGGATTTTCTTGTTGGTTTCCTTCACTCGGTTCATGTAGTCAGTTTGGTCTCTTTGAGAAGGCCTGTTTCTACGATCCTTGCCCCCAATTCTGCTAAAAACCTGTAATGCTCCCCGACTGGTGGAAAGTCCAAGGTCTTTCATGATGGACGACAGCATCTGCAGTTGTCTTTTGTTTAAAATATGGCAAAACTTTCAATTTGGTAAAACTCGTTTCATCTCCACGCGATTTGAAATTTTCAAAAAAGCCACCTCTTTCTTGAAACACTTCTTTCCTAAACGCCATATTTGTCCCAATTAATGGTATTACTTCTTCCCCATTTTTACCTTCCATGTAATAATGAATCCAATGGATAAAAAGGGCAAACCAACTTTCCGTGTTCAATATTTCAATCTTTCCTCCAACCGCCCCAATAGTGTCATCGTTGTTAAACGTTTTTGCTATTTCAAGAACCCAGTGCTCATCAGCAATAGCATCACCGTCAATATATGCTATCATATCTCCTTTAGAAATAAAGACACCCGTATTTCTGGCCACGGAAAGCCCGGAATGTTCGTTTAATAAATAAGTAATCCTGGGCAACTGGCACTCTTTCAACTTAACCGCCTTCATACAAATATCGGCCGTATGATCTGTCGACCTGTCAACACCCCCATCTTTCTACAGCGCATAAATAGAAAATTGGCCGAACCCTCTCTGTTGTAAAAACAGTATTGGCGACAGATCTCCGAGTGACTGGTGTGGTCGCTCAGTGTTGTATTCCCTGAT
>Ga0207986_1000062_pt1 | contig 48711 bp, 39 predicted proteins | sample ETNtaG_26_FD_185764 | JGI IMG/M metagenome (GOLD analysis project Ga0207986, IMG submission 185764) | Marine microbial and viral communities from oxygen minimum zone, Eastern Pacific Ocean - ETNP201302SV89 (SPAdes) (version 2) | ecosystem: Environmental > Aquatic > Marine > Oceanic ... | reverse complement strand
TCGACTGCCGCGGCGTGCTCGATGTCAGGAAAGAGAAGCTCCGACCGCAGGCTCTGTGCCAGTGCCATGACATCACCGGAGTCGATCTCAAAGACCGGGACCTCGAAGCGATTTGCGAGGCGTCTTACGCTCGGACCCACATCTCTCGCCTGGTTCACGATCAACAGGGCGACAGCGCCCGAGTCACTGATTACACGAATTGCCTGATCCACCTGGTACAGGTGATCACCCAGTCCCTCAACATCAAGAACAACCACAGAACCCTCGATCGGTGGGAGTTCCGGCTCGACACGAGCGCGGACGATCACGTCTCCGATCGGGGCATCAAGGCCGGCTTCGCCACCCAGCAGTGAGCCTGCCCGCAGATGTGGCGAGGTGAGTAGGTGGCGCACGGTTGCGCGTCGCGTTACGACCACCGAACGAACCTAGTCCTCACCGGCGGACAGGACTATCCGAATCCCGGCGACCTGTTCACATGCACTGAGAGCCACTTGGGAGCGCCCGGCGGAAGAAGTCCAGCATGTTCCTGCTGGCGACCCTTTCAGCCTGTTCCAGACCGAGGCGCTCGACCATTGCAGCGGTCAGGTTCGGGTAGTGCGACGGCCTTGACAGCCCGAGGATCGGAACCAAGTCCTCTGGCCTGACCAGGGCCTTTCCAAGGATGGGATCAACGAACCTCACCAGGTCCTCGATGAAGTCCGCCCCAATACAGACACTCGCCGGTCCAGCCAGGCCAACCGCGTGTTCGACATGGTCCACATACCGTTCGATGGTCGGCTCGACAGCGTCAATGAACGGGCCGAAAGCGTTAATTCCGACGAATCCTCCTGACCGGGAGGTCATCGCTATCTGCTCATCGGTGAGGTTCCTGGGATGGTCACACAGCAGTCGACACGATGAGTGGGTGGCTACATAGGGCCTGGTGGCAACCTGGTCGACATGTGCCAGTCCGGCTGCTGACAGATGGCTCACGTCGAGGATCATTCCGAGCCGTTCCATGTCGTGGATCGACTCGATACCCAACGACGTGAGCCCACCCTCCGTGTCGCTCTCGCCGACACCATCGGCCATCATGGTGCGGCGATTCCATGTGAGTGAGGCCATGCGCACTCCAAGGCGCCACATGGTGTCAAACATGGACGGAGAGGATCCGATTGGCTCCGCTCCCTCTAGAGCTACGAGCAGGGCGATGCGTCCACCGTCGATGATCTCGTCGACATCGCCCGCCTCCTCAACTATTCCCACGTCAGCCGTATGAAGGTTGGCAATCTCCCTCGCCATGCCAATCAGTTCGAGGGTCCGCCTGAGAGCTCCTTCTCCGACAAACTGCTCCTCGGTGAAGATCGGTAGAACCTGGAAGATGACTCCGCCTTCACGAAGCCCGGGCAGCCAGTCGTCGCCAAACGGATCGGCCACGCCGCGTTCCCGTCGATGGAGACATGCCATCAAGAGGTCATTGTGTGAGTCCGCTACCTGGGGGGCTGCAGCGGTCACCTGACTCATATACCTGACCCTATGGCCTGAGATCAGGCCAGTGGGCCTGCCGCCTTCACCATCACGCGACAGCCTCCACCGGGCACATAGGTCATCGGGATCTCGGTGACGTTGGTGATGCGCACCTGTTCCGGGTCGGCTCCCGAGCGAATGGCCACGTTGGAGGCCAGTTCACGTGCTTCGTCAAGACACTCCTCCCGACTCGAGGCGTCGTAGCTGTAGACCTTGTCGACGGCGCCTGACGCCTCGGCAATCGCGGCCCCGTATGCGTTGGCAACCTGGTAGTTCTCGGGCCGGTGGATCTCCGACACACCTGGAAAGTCATCGGGAATGAGGTGGGCACCACCACCCACCGCCAGGAGGGGCATGTCAGCTCTCGCCGACTTGATCCGGTCTACCATCACCGTGAGTTGGCTATCGACCCATTCAAGCGCGGCGGTGACCGTGGCCGAATCAACCTCGGCTACCAAGCTGGAGTCGCCGAATCCGTCAAGACGCCCACCGGCAAGCGAAATGTCTGACAGCGTTAGCGTCCCACCGCCCACGCAGAGGGCCTCAGTTACCACCGCGTATCCAACAGAATCCGGACCGACGGCGACATCCCGACCAGTGCCACGCACGATGGTTCCACCACCGAGTCCCATGGAGATCAGGTCGGGCATCCTGAAGTTGGTCCGTACACCTCCGACCTCAACAGCGGCCGAGGATTCCCGTGGAAAGCCTTCCACGAGAATACCCACATCAGTTGAGGTGCCTCCCACGTCGACCACAAGGGCATCAGACACCTGAGCGAGGGCACAGGCTCCGCGCATGGAGTTGGTCGGCCCGGAACCCAGCGTCAACACAGGGAAGCGTGCGGCCTCCTCAGCGGTCATCAACGTGCCGTCATTCTGCGTTATGTAGGCATCGACCTGTAGGTTTCGCTCGGCGAGGGCAGCCTGGAAGCCGTCGGTCACGCTCTTCGCGACGCTCAACAGTGCAGCGTTCAGGATCGTGGCATTCTCGCGTTCGAGGAGGTTGAGGGAACCGACCTGGTGGCTCAGCGACACTGGAAAGTCGAAACCCAGTTCCTCTGCCAGAATCTCGCCTGCCCGCAGTTCGTGATCGGTCACTGCCGGACTGAATGCAGCCGATACGGCCACCGCCCCGCAACCGTTTGCCTGTACGTCCCCGGCAAAGCGCCTCGCCGCCTCCTCATCAAGAGGGGCGATCGGTTGCCCGTTGTACTCGTGGCCACCCTCGATGATCGCCGCACTACGTAGCACAACCGTGTGGATGTCCTCTGGCCAGGCCGCTCCCGGCCTGACACCCAGTGAGGACGGTGCTGCAAGACGGAGAATACCGACGGAATCCAGACCGGTCCGCTGAATGATGGCGTTTGCCGGGTGGGTGGTTCCAAGCATCGCCTTGGAGATCCGAGCCGTGTCGGCACCCTTGAGCACTGCATCTAGTGCCGCCCTGATCCCGTCAATAGGGTCGGGTGTCGTCGCCACCTTCACTGAAGTGAGAACTGCTCCGGCGCTGTCAACGAGCACCGCGTCGGTATTGGTTCCGCCGACGTCCACGCCGACACGAAGATCTCTAGCTTTGTTCATCCTGGCAACTCCACGAAGTCGAGGTCGTATCCAAACGCGCGAGGACCCACCAGGTCCAACATGCCCTCAACGTGCCACTCCGGGGCACAGGGCATCCCGATCACGATCAAGCGGTTGCCGTAGGCAATCGACTCTGTGGTGATCGGGTCGTAGGTCTCTGAGTCGAGCATGCAGATCAGGTTGGGCGTGGTGATTACCGCCTCACCGTCCTCAAACGCAATGAGGTTCTCGTTCTGGACCTCAATGCGCATCGTCCTATTTCCATCATCAAGGTGTTCCAGGATCACCGTTGACCGTGCGAAGCCTTCAGTGGTACGCCGGTCAAGGTCTATGACCTTTCCGGTGAAGAACTCAACGGATCCAGATTCGTCGAGGAAGGTCTGCCATGCACCTTCCCTGCCGGCCTTCACGTCCTCGAGTAGGTGCCCAAGCCTCGTGCAGTAGGTAATCGAGCCCTGGATTCCGTGCTCGACCAGCTGCCCTGCTGTCATTGGATAGCAGCTGATCGCGTTGGCAAGGCCCAACTGGATCACGGCAGTCCGGGCAAGCGTCTCCGCTATCTGATTTGTCGTCGTCTCGAATACGCACCGGTTGCCCTTTTCGTCAGCGACCGACAGTGGTCCGGCCGAAAGCCCGCCAAGAGTGAAGACGGTCATCTCAATCTGGGGATATGCACGCCTCATGCCGTCTGCGTTGACTATCGGTAGCCCCATCTCTGCAGCAGTGGCAATGGGTAGGAGGGTGTTGGCTCCACCCACCTCAATTGCCATCACGGCGGCGGGCTCCTTACCCAGGTACGCGGCAAGCGACCTGATGCCTGCGACGAACTCGGTACCCGCGGGGATCTTTTCCAGAATCACAGTCGGCGCACCGATGACTGCCGTCGACAGGATCAGGGAATTGGGCGGAAGGTCGACAGCTTCGACGACCTCGACCGGGCCGAACTCCTCGATCGCCTGTCGCATCATCAACTTGGCTATGTAAGGGTCACCTCCGCCGCCAGTGCCGAGGAGGGTAGCTCCAAGCGCAAGTGCCTCGATGTCATCAAGGTTCAGTTGGTCCATCTCGTATCCCTGCTCGTATTCATGGTCGATCGCATTGCAGCCACTCCCTGCTCGTGATGTCAGCCGCGGGGGTCCAGATCCAGGATGGGTTCGACGATGGGAATCCAATCCAGTTCACGCTCCGGAACCGCGTCATATCCCACAGCCCGACTGGTGCCCCATCCGTGGTCATCTCTGATCGATGCCAGAAACTCGACGTAGCGAAGCGGCGCCGTGATTGCATCAACGACGGGGACTCCGATCTCCTGCTGGACCTTTCGGTAGAAGCCGAACTCGATCGTGCAGCCCAGAACTACGCAGTCAGCACCGTCTTCGTCGACTGCCCGTTGAGCTTCTTCCATGATGCGGTCCTCGGTGCATGCAGGATCCACCTGGAACTCGTCGACGCTCATCTCAAGCACCCGGAACGATGCCAGCCGCTCACCAAAGCCGTACTTGACGACGTTCTCATGCATTTCAGGAATCCACTTGCGACGCCCGACAAGAATCGACACCCGCTCGCCGATGGTGTTGGCGATGTGCATGCACGCCTCGGCCGGTGCGGTGACGACCATATTCCCCGAAGCCTCACGAGCTCCCCTGAGGAACGGGTCGTAGAAGCATCCGATTACCGCACCGTCGTAGTTCTGCTGCTCGGCCGCCCACCTGACTACTCCCATTGTCGGTCCAGCGACTACTGCTTCCAAGGCATTCCACTCAAGGTGCTGCGGGCCGGGTCCCGGTAGTGAGCAGACATCGATCAGCGTGTCTGCTGCCCCTTCCTCACGGAGGGCACCACCGATCGGTGCGTCGTATGCGCTAATTCCCACCGGGTTGATCCACAGAATTCGTGTCATACGCTGCCCTCTCCGACCAGGCTCCGAGTGCAACCTAGTTGAACATGCGACATTGATTCGATAGGCAATACGCACAATTCCATTATTTTCGTTGTGCGTTTCGCATTGCACTTGATGATTGTGAAGCGGGAGATCAACTCTGAGCCAGGAGTTCTCCGAGTTGTTCCAGCACCTTTAGACAGACTGCCAGGTCGGTAACTTCGACGTACTCGTCGGGGCGGTGTGCGACGGCGATGTCACCGGGACCCCACACCACAGCAGGGATGCCGGCAGCCTGGAACAGCCCTGCTTCGGTTCCATAAGAAACCACTCCGGTAGGGGCCTCACCCAGCAGTGAGGTCATCACCTCAAGTGCTGGTGAGAACTCATCCATGACTAGGCCATCAACCTCACAGACCCTTTCGGTTTCGATTGATGCCTCAGGGTGCACGACTCGCATTTCGGCCAGCAGTCGCTCCTCGAGAGCCGCCATCGAGTCCTTTACGAACGAGACGTCGGACTGCTGGACGGGCCGCATCTCCCACTCGAAGGAGCACTCCGCAGCCACGACACACCGACCCTGTCCACCGACGATCGTTCCGACGTTGGTAGTGGTGTGGGCTGGCTGGTACGGGCTATCAGCAGGTGCCCGTTCAGCGAGGTCGGGTCCAAGGGCCATCAGCCCGGCGATCCAACGGGTGGCATAGTGCACGGCGCTGACGGCCGTAGCCGGCTCTGAACTGTGGCCGTTCAGGCCCGTGACCGTGGTGGTGTACTCGTAGCAACCCTTGTGCGCGCCGATCACCTGCATTCCGGTGGGCTCGCCGATGAGCGCGGCAGCCGGCTTGGGGCCGTTCCACACCAGGTCATCGAGCAGCACGGGTGCACCGTGGAAGCCGTCCTCCTCGTCGAAGGTGAGTACCACGTGCAGGGGCCTTACGAGTTCCAGTTCAGCAAAGCCCGGTAGCAGGGCGAACACGCAGGCGATGAAGCCCTTCATGTCGGCCGATCCACGTCCATGGACGCGCCCCTCCCGGTGGGATGCCTCAAAGGGAGGTGTCGTCCAGTCAGCCGGGTGCACGGGCACGACGTCGCTGTGCCCTGAGAGAACGATGCCGCCGTCACCACCAGGCCCGATCGTGGCGAACACGTTGGCCCGGGTGCCGTCATCGCTGTGGGTGAGCCTGATATCAGCCCCGACCGCCTCGAGTCGGGCGACGCAGTACTCGACCATGTCCAGGTTGGGCGTCAGGGCTACGGTCTCAAAGGCGATCAGGTCGTCCAGGATCACCAACGCCTCCTCGAGCAGCTGATTCCCGCTCACGGCTTGATGAAGAGCTCGCGCGGGTAGTTGGCCAGTGTCTCAGCCGCCCCCTCGTCGCGGATCACGAAGCTCTCGGTGATCTCGAGACCCCAGTCGTCCATCCAGAGTCCGGGCATGAAGTGGAAGGTCATGCCGGGCTCCAGGATCGACTCGTCAGTCGGGCGGAATGAGATTGTGCGCTCACCCCAGTCCGGTGGGTAGCTGATACCGATCGGATAGCCACAGCGGCCCTCCTTGTGGATCCCGTACCTCTCCATGGTTTCGTAGAGGGCGTTGGCCACGTCGCAGGCCCGGTTGCCAGCCTGAGCGGCAACCAGCCCGGCCTCGAGCCCCTCGATGAGGGCCTTCTCAGCCTCGAGCATCTCGGGCGGTGGGGTGCCGAGGAATGCGGACCGGCACAACGGGAGCTGGTATCGACGGTGTGCTCCGGCAATCTCGAAGAACGTTCCCTGACCGGACTCGAACGGCTTGTCGTCCCAGGTGAGGTGAGGTGCCGAGGCATCGGCACCGGTCGGAAGCATCGGTACGAAGGCCGCGTAGTCGCCACCGAACTCCTCGGTGCCGGAAATCGCCGTCAGGTAGATCTCGCCGACCAGGTCACACTTGCGCAGGCCGGGCTCGAACAGCTCACGGATGCGGTCGTGCATTCGCTCGACTATGCGGGCGGCCCTACGCATGTATACGAGTTCCTGTTCGGACTTGACGCCTCGCTGCCAGTTGACGAGGCCGGTGGCATCGACCACCTCTGCACCGGGGAGGCTCGCCACCAGGTTCTGGTGGGCAGAAGCCGAGTAGTAGTAGTTGTCCAGTTCGACCCCGATTCGTGCAGAACCGAACCCAAGGTCGGTCAGGAGACCACCCAGTTGGCCGAAGGCGTGGCGCTCGGTGGACATGACGTGGTCATCGGAGTAGTCGAGGATGCGCGATTCGTCCATGTAGACGGTGCGGTGGGCACCGTTGGCGTCCATGCGCCTACCCCACCACCACGGCTCCCCATCGTGGGAGACGATCACCGCCTGAGGCGTGTAGAAGGACCAGCCGTCGTATCCGGTCAACCACCCCATGTTGGACGGGTCGGCGGCGACCATCACCTCGATCCCACGCTCGTCCATTGCCGCTCTCACCATTGCCAGGCGCTTCGCGTACTCATCGCGACTGAAGGGAAGGTCGAGGTCGGGCACCGGCACAAGGTAGTCGCCACGTCGGCACCCAAACCCATACAACCGTGACTAACAACAGGGTTGACCTTGAGCCCTAGACGCGAGACGATTTCGCCGCCCTTCCACCGATAGTTCTGCGATCCGGAGCACCATGCCCATCCACTTCGCTCCCGAGGAGATGCAAGCCCGCAAGGACCGTGCCGCTGCAGCGATCACCGGCGCTGGACTCGACGCCCTATTGATGTTCAAACAGGAGTCCATGTACTGGCTCACGGGCTACGACACGTTCGGCTTCTCGATGTTCCAGTGCATGGTCATGACAGCTGACGGACACATCACCCTCCTCACCCGGGCACCCGACCGTGGCACGGCCCTGTACACCTCCGACGTGGAGGACCTGCGCATCTGGGTCGACGTGGAGGGCATGAACCCAGCCATTGACCTGAAGGGGGTACTCGACGACCTTGGCATGGCCGGATCCAGGGTCGGCATCGAGCTGGACTCATATGGTCTCAAGGCCTCAAACTGGCGCCTCGTCGAGGCAGAGCTGAATGGCTACCTGACCTGGGCCGACGCCTCCACGCTCATCCAGGAACTTCGCCGCACCAAGAGCCCGGCCGAGTTGGCCTATGTGCGGCGGGCCGCCGAGCTTGCCGACAACGCCTGGGACGAGGCGGTCCGCCTGACCGCTGGCGGCATCAACGAAGCCGAGATCCTGGCCGCGATGCAGGGTGCCGTGTTTCTGGGTGGCGGTGACTACGCCGGCAACGAGCTGATAATCGGCTCCGGACCCGGGGCGCTGATGGTGCGCTACACGTCGGGCCGCCGCACACTCGACGCCAACGACCAGCTGACGCTGGAGTGGTGTGGCGTTCAGCGCCGGTACCACGCCGCCATGATGCGAACTATCCTCGTGGGCGACCCCGACCCGGTGCAGGTCGAAATGCACCGGGCCTGTGAGGAGGCCCTACTCGCATGTGAGGCCGCCATTGCCCCCGGGAACACCATGGGCGATGTCTTTTCGGCCCACGCCGACGTGCTCGACGTCGCCGGCTACCGCAAGCACCGCCTCAACGCCTGCGGCTACGGCATGGGCGCCGTGTACGCACCGGTCTGGACCGACTGGCCGATGATCTACGAGGGGAATCCACTGGTATTCGAAGCAGACCAGGCCTACTTCCTGCACATGATCCTCCTGGACCTCGACGACCAGCGGGCCATGACACTCGGCCACACCGTCGCTGTTACCGAGACAGGTTGCGAGCGCCTGAGCCGGTCGCCCCTGGACCTGGTACTGGCCTAGGGGTGCTGCCCGACGTCGTGTTCGACGGTGGCCGACACCACCGGGCCAAGCTTGGCTTCGTCGTGCTCGCAATGGAGCAGACCGTCGAAGAGGACATGATGCGCCTCGCCCCGCCCGGCGTTGGCGTGCACTTCTCACGTGCCCCAATGGCCAACCAGGTGACGGCAGCCAACCTGGCAGCCATGGTCGACGGCCTGGCCAACTCAGCGTCTCTGATACTGCCCGACGGCGACCTGGACGTGGTCTGCTACGCGTGCACATCGGGCTCGGTGGTGATGGGTGAGGATGTCGTACGGACTGAACTCGCCAGAGGCTGTCCGGGAGCGGTTCCCACGACGCTCGTATCAGGTGTGTTCGCCGCCCTGGACACACTCGGGGCCACGAAGGTGGTGATTGCCACCCCGTATCTGGACGAGGTGAACCGCATCGAAGCCGACTACATGACGGGCCTCGGCTACGAGGTGCTCGACGTCGTGGGCCTCGGCATCACCGACGATGCCGACATGGTGCGGGTCACCCCCAACTACATCCGCGACCTTGCCATCAGCGTCGACCGGCCCGACGCCGATGCCGTATTCGTGAGTTGCGGAGCGCTACGAACCGTCGACGTGATCGACGAGATCGAGGCCGCCACCGGCAAGTCGTGCGTGGCAAGCAACCAGGCCATGCTCTGGCACTGCCTCCGCCTGGCAGGCATCGATGACCGCATGGAAGGACTTGGTCGCCTCTTCAGAGAACACTGACCCGACAGGGATGGGCGTCCCTGAGGAGTCCACCAACTCCGGGCCCCGGTTACCGACGGAACAGGACCTCGTGCGGATCGGGTGACTGACCGCACTGGTCACACACCACCACTGCCTCCAGGGGGTTCCCACAGGTGAGGTGGTGCAGCAACAGAGGTGGTCCAGCAGCTGTACCCAACCACTGATCACCCCAGCGCATGAGTGCGAGCGCTATCGGATACACGTCCATTCCCCTGGGTGTCAGGAGATACTCGAAGCGGTCTGGTCCGATCTGGTAGCGCCGGCGTTGCAACATGCCGCCGGCGACCATCGACTTCAGCCGGTCTGATAGAAGGTTGGTGGCGACATCGCATTCCCTCTGGATCTGATCGAACCTTCGGGTCCCAAGAAACAGCGTCGAGATCACCATCTGGGTCCAACGATCACCCAGGTAGTCGACCGAGTCGCCGAACAGGGTGTTCCGGGAGACGTCGTCATCGACTGCGACCGCTGACCGTCGGCTCACCCGGGAGGGCGGTGAAGCATCGAAACCCGCACCCGGACCGTCCTCGTACCCGACGTCCCTGGCATGAACCCGTTCCCCACAAGCCCTACATGCCATGTTCGGTACCATCGACCCACCACAGGTCAGGTGTGTCAGGGCCTCGGGGTGGAGCAGTCGCTTCTCGGACCAGAGACGATCGAACCGCCAGAACATGAGAGCGGTCGGGTACAGGCCCATGCCCATTGATGTCAGCCGGTACTCGTGCCCGCGCCCGTCGTCGCCCTGAACCATCTCCAGACAGCCCAGTGCCACCAGTTGCCGGAGCCGGCCGCTCAGCACGTTGCTGGCAATCCCGATCCGATCGCTCCAGTCCACGAAGCGCACGCAGCCCTGGAAGGCGGCGCCAAGGATGAGAAGCGACCAGCGGTCACCCACGGCAACCAGGGAACGCGACACCGAACTTGCTCGGATCTGACCCGATGTGTCCACTTAGCCAGCCCCCCTCAAACGGAATATACTCCCATTACGCAAGTCACTCCTGCTCATCTGGCCGAACTCCTGCGGCCGGTGGGAACCCGACAACTGGAGGCACCCATGGACTTCGATTTCACCCCCAGGGTGCAGCAACTCCGCACCCAGGTCAGTGACTTCATGGACGAGTACGTCGTCCCGACCATTCCCCGGTGGATCGCAGCAACCAACGCCGGTGACTCCCACCCGGACTTCATCGAGGACCTCAAGGCCCTGGCCCGCGACGAGGGGCTGTGGAACCTCTTCCTGCCGGGCCTCGCCGATGATGAACCCGGGCAGCGGCTCACCAACCTGGAATACGCACCGCTGGCTGAGATCATGGGACGGGTGATGTGGGCATCGGAGATCTTCAACTGCAGCGCCCCGGACACCGGGAACATGGAGATCCTTCACCTCTTCGCGACCGCCGAGCAACGCCACCAGTGGCTGGAACCCCTGCTCGAGGGAACGATCCGCTCGTGCTTCGCCATGACCGAACCGGATGTGGCTTCCTCGGACGCCACCAACATCATGACCTCGATTCGCTGTTCCGGAGACAGTTACGTCATCAACGGACGCAAGTGGTTCTCCTCGGGGGCAGCCAACCCGCGGTGCACCTTCGCGATCGTCATGGGCGTGACCAACCCGGAGGAGTCCAGCCACCGCAGGCAGAGCATGGTCATAGTGCCGCTCGACACCCCGGGCGTCGAGGTTGTCAGGAACATCCCGGTGGTGAACCACCTCTCCCTGGAAGGCCATTGCGAGATCATCTTCAAGGACGTGGAGGTTCCGGTCCAAAACCTGATCCTCCAGGAGGGTGCCGGTTTCGAGATCGCCCAGGCCCGCCTCGGGCCAGGGAGGATCCACCACTGCATGCGAAGCATCGGCCAGTGCGAATTGGCACTGGAGTTGCTCTGCGAGCGGGCTGTCGAGCGCAAGACCTTCGGCAGTTACCTTCATCAGCACGGCACTATCGCCGACTGGATCGCCCGTTCCCGGATCGACATCGACCAGGCACGCCTGTTGGTCCTCAAGACGGCCTGGATGATCGACCGGGAGGGCGCGCGGGGTGCCGCCAAGGAAATCGCCATGATCAAGGCGCTGGTGCCCAGGGTGCAGACCGAGGTCTCCGATCGGGCCATGCAGGTCTTTGGTGCAATGGGCCTCACCTCAGACACTCCGCTGATGAGCATCTGGTCCTGGGGTCGCGTCCTGCGCATTGCCGATGGTCCCGACGAGGTACACCTCCGCTCAATCGCCCGACGGGAGGTACGCGATGCCGGGTCACGACGTGGCTCCAGCGCCGCGTACCTGACGCCACCCGAGGTCCTCGCGGCTGCCCTGGACTGAGTTGTACCGGACCGGTGGTCTGCTAGGCCACCAACTCCGGAATGCCCCTGTGGTACTCGGGCATGATCTCGCTCTCCAGGTCACCGCCCGTCATGGCGTCCACGCACATGACCGCCGACAACGAGGCCCCATCTATGCCCCCGCCCCAGAGGCGCCTGCCGTACTGGTCACCGGCGAAGTACAAGCCGTCCACGTGCGGCGACACGACATCGGGCCTATCTGTGCCCACCGGCCTCCAGAGCCCGTAGGCCTCGGGGCTCGGAGTCCAGATCGAGAACTCCAGGTCTTCGTCCCAGTTCGGGAAGGTACGGCGCGCCCAGTCCTCGCAGAGGTCGATCACCCGGTCGACCCTGTCAGGGTCACGCATCTCCTCGTCGGTGAGCGCCGTCGAGAAAAGGTACTCGCTCTTCATCGGGGGGCCACGCCTGGCTGTTCCGTCGCCCCAGGCCGAGAAGTCGCACATCACCATGTCGACGACACCGATGAAGCCTTCGTCGGGACGGGTAATGCCCGGCATATAGACGAAACTGCGCTCGTCTATACCAACGGCCTGGAACTGGGGGTTCTTCATGCCGAACCAGCCAGTGAGCAGGCCCGCTCCGTGGAACTGCCTTGAGAGCAGTTCCACCCACTCGGTGGGAAACCACCTGTGGGGCAGAACTCCGAAGATGTACTTCGGGGGAATGGTGCAGATCACGTTGTCGCCCGTCACGACCCGCTCGACACCGTACTCGTTGTCGTTGGACCTGATCCGTACACCGATGACACGCCTGTCCTCGATCAGAACCTCCTTGACGGGGGTGTCGCGCAACACCATCCCACCATGTTCCAACACCACCTTCTCGAACTGCTGTGGAATGGCTATGCACCCGGGTTCGTCAGCGGTCGCCACCGACCCGGTCACGAGGTTCATCCCGATCCGTCCCGCGATCGCCATGTAGCCGATGAAGTCACCTGCCGAATATCTCGTCGGCTCGGCCTGGGCGGTCTGTGATGCCGCCAGGACCTTGATGTAGTCATACGCCTCAGGATGCATGTCGCGCTGTTCCAGCCAGTCCTGGAACGGTGTCTTCATGAGGTTGGCCATCTCCTCGAAGGTGGTCGTGGCCATGTCATGCAACTGGACCATGGTCGCCTCGAAGCCCTCCTTTGACATCCAGCCGTAGGGCTTACCCTTTTCCACCTGGTTGCTACTGGTCGGCTGGCCCTCGCCGTTCCAGACGATGAAGCCGAGCCCCTCGTTAACGGGCAGGTTCCAGCCCACCCCGAGATGGCCCATGAGGTGGTCGACCCGGCTCTTGTTGCCCCAGAAGAGGCCGTGTCCACCGGCTTCGAAGGTCCGGCCGTCGAGGAGTTCCCGTTCGAATATCTCCTCGATGGAGGGACTACACCTGCCCAGATAGCAGTGCGCAAATGGGAGTGACCGACGAAACGCTGCTGCGTCCATTTCAATCCCATCGGCGACAACCTTGTCGGCGCGACCGACGTAGGAAAGGGCCCTTCCACCGATGAACGGTGCCCTCTCCAGTACCAGCACACGCTGGCCGTGGTCCTTTGCCAGCAGGGCGGCGGTGGCCATTCCTGCTACGCCGGCCCCGATGACTATCGTGTCGAACCTCTGGCTGGTGGGCATGTTCACGCTCCTCGATTCACCTGATCGAGCCATGCCCCCGGCAACCCCAGACGGGGCTGCTGGCCGATATCCCGAAGGGTAGTCATATTACTTGCATAACACAAGTGACTGTCTCTGGGCGAAGACCCGCCTCAGCGTCTCAACAACCTGCCGACAGTGCGGCTGCTCCGGGTCGGGAACCTCTACCTCTCCTCCAGGCGCTCAAGCAGGGGGGCGAAAAGGGAAGCAAGCGGCGGCATCACACCAGCATTGCAGGCCCGTTTGTGTCAGCGCCTGCCGGACCTGCCCAGGTACCTGTCCAGAAGTGCCGCCCCGGCCTCAGCGTCATCTACCGTGACGATCAGGTCAGATCCCCGGCGCCGGCTGACCTTCAGCGAGGTGCCGGACCTGATGACCACGGCCCGCACACCAGGGCGGGCCCGGTAGCCCCAGCCGCCGTAATGCAGCAGCCGGACGTCGATCACATCGGCGCTGACCACGTCTCCGATCGGCACCTCCCAACGTGGCCACCTGGCAGGGCCCACACCAACTTTCAGACCGTGTTCATCCACGCTCACGACCACTGACCAGAACGACAGCACGATTAGTGCAATCAGTACCTCGAGGCACCGGGCCCAGATCGCCAGGCCCGGCATGAACAGCGCGCTGGCAACAACGCCGACCACAACCAGGAGAAGGCCCCGCGACGAGGCCCGACCGGTCCACACCCCCAGTTCCACTTCGACCATGTCAGACCAACTCCTTTCCTGATCTCCGACGGTCAGAGAATGAGCAACACGACGGGCAGGGTCAGCGCCGAGAACAACGTCGTCAGGACAACCGCCGCGGTCACCCTGTCAGGTGCCAGGTCGCTCTCGATGGCGATGACCGCCGCGAACACCGCCGGCGGCATCGCCGACTGGATCACCACAGCATCCAGGAAGTCGCCACCCAGTGACAGTGCAGAAGCCGCCAACCCTGCGACCAGAGGAGCCAGCGCCAGTTTGGCGATCAGCACCACGCCGAGGTCACCCGACCATGTCGGCCGGCCGCTCTTGACCAACTGCATTCCCAGCGTCAGCAGCATCACCGGGATGAGGGCATCGGCCAACAACCCGATCGACCGGTCCACAACCACGGGCAGGTCAGCACCAGAGAGGTTGAACAGGAATGAGATAGCGCCGGCAATCGACATCGGCGTGGCAAGTGCACGCCCGAGGGCTGGCAGGGGCGATCTCGTACGCGCCTCGACGAGGCCGACGCTCAGGACAAGACCGGTCAAGTTGATGGTGAGCATCAATACGCCCGCTATCGGCAGGGCCTGTTCACCCAGGGAGAAAGCCACGATGGCCAGGCCGGCGTTACCGACGTTGCCGTAGGAACTCGTGATGGCAGTCGCTGCGGTCAGTTCGTGGCCGACTCCGGTGATCCTTGACCACAGAACCGCCAGGGCCACCGCTGCCGCCATCCCGGCCAGGCCCGCCAGCACCAGCCGTACGACCACGCCCCGGTCCAGGTCTGCTCCCGCCAAGACGGCGAAGATGAACGCCGGGCCGAACACGTTGTAGGCCAGTCGGGACAGGCCACCGATGTCTACGTTCAACCGCGGCCCGAGTACGGCACCAAGCCCGACGAGGATGGCGACCGGCGCCAGTACGTCAAAGATCACGTTCGCCACCGACATAGTCACCAATGATGCCCGTTGGCACGTCCTCTAGGGCCTACCGGGCACAAATGGTCATCAACCTCCGGTCACGGACCCCACCAAGTACCTGCCAACCCGCACCCGGCTCTCACGGTCAGGAACCGGTTTCTGCGACATCGGCATCACATCCTGAGCCCATCGCCAGCCTGACTCCAGAGAAGTGGCAGGGACCAAGGTCCCGATCCAGTTACGACATCGGTCACCTACCATTCAGGGGTGTGTTGGGATGCTGAGACGGTGTTCGGTATCTGTCTTCGCCGGTTGAGGCCGCAGAACACAGACTCAGTCGGCAATCAGGTCGCCTCTGAACCGCCCGGATCGGATCACGACCACACGACCTTCTCGAGGAGGCAAACCGACCATGCACGACACATTCAACGCCTGTGAGTGGCTCCTGGATCGCCATATCACAGAAGGGCGTGGTGGTTACACGGCGGTCCGGTGCCAAGGCGAGTCCGTCAGCTACGCCGAGGTGCTGGAACTCACCGAGGCGGTAGCGACAGGTCTACGCAGACTCGGTCTCAGGCCCGAGGAGAGGGTGGCGCTGGTCATGCTCGATTCGGTCGAGTACGTCGCGACGTTCCTGGCGGCACTCCGCATCGGTGCCGTCCCGGTCCTGACAAACCCGCTCCTACCGGGCAGGGACCTGGGGGTAATCATCGCCGATTCGAGGGCCCGGATGATCGTGGCCTCGGATGAGCGGAGTTCCTCAATCCCAGACCTGTGCGAAGGAGCACCGGAGGTGGAACACGTGGTCACCACGTCGGGAAACTCTGGAACCGTCTCCTGGGCCGACTTCACGAAATCAACCGACGACGGTGGACTGCACAGAACCTGGGCAGAGTCCCCGGGTTTCTGGCTGTGCACATCAGGAACGACTGGCATGCCCAAATTGGCCATGCACCGCCACGGTGACCTCCTCGCAGCCTTCGAGGCCTACGCCAGAAATGTGCTCAACGTCACCAAAGCAGACCGCTTCTACTCGGTTGGTCCGATGTTTCACGCTTACGGGCTGTGCAACTCGGTCACCTATCCGTTCGCCGTCGGAGCCACATCGATCCTGGAACCGACCCGACCACCGACACCACAACTCGTGGCCGAAATCGCCAGCACCGAAAAGCCAACGCTGTTCTTCTGCATTCCCACCTTCCTCGCGGCCCTGAACAATGCCGATATTGCAGGCGACACGTTTTGCTCGGTTCGCTACGGCATCTCGGCCGCTGAACCCCTACCGGCAGAGACCTTCGAGAGGTTCAGGGAGCGCTACGGGGTGACGGTGCTGGACGGGATCGGTTCGACCGAACTCCTCCACATCTTCCTCTCCAACACCCCCGAGCACTGCCGACCCGGTACCAGCGGAGTACCGGTCCCGGGCTACGAGGCCCGAATCGTCGACGAAGAAGGCAACGACCAACCCGACAACGAGTTGGGCCAACTACTGGTGCGTGGCGAATCGGCCGCAACGGGCTACTGGTGTCGAACCGAGATGAACCGCTCCACGTTCCTGGGAGACTGGATCCGCACCGGAGACCTGTATGTCCGCTCCAACGACGGCTACTACACATACCTGGGACGTGCCGACGACATGATGCGCATTGGGGGTGAGTGGGTGTCACCGGCCGAGGTCGAGGCCACGCTCATCGAGAACGAGACCGTGCTCGAGGCCGCGGTGGTCGGCGAGCGCGACGTAGGCGACATCCTCCGCGCCGTCGCCTACGTCGTCCCCACACCGGACACCGAGGTTGACCCGGACGAACTCACCGAGTGGTGCAGGGAACGCCTCGCCGGTTACAAGCGGCCACGCCGCTACGAAGTCGTCACGGACCTGCCAAAGACCACAACCGGGAAGATCCAACGCTACAAGTTGCGGTCAGCCTGCTGGCAGTCAACAAGTGGCTAGTGGCCCCAGCGGACCACAAGTCGGCACCCGTTCAGGTTTCGAGCCGGGTTCGTACCGACCACAACTCGGGGAAGTAGCGGAAGTCGGTGGTGTGCCTCAACCACTCGACACCGGCGGACCCGCCGGTACCCGGCTTGTAGCCGATGATCCGCGACACCAGCACGAAATGGCGCCAGCGGTACTGGGCCATCTGGTCATCGAGGGCAACAAGAACCTCGCCCAGCCGGTAGAGGCCGTTGCCTGTGCTGGCGTCGCCAATGATCTCGAACCAGGCCTGCTCAACACTCTCGTGGGCAACGTACTGGTCGGCCCAGTCGCGCTCCAGTGCCTCCGGAGCAATCTCAAACCCCTGCCGGGCCAGTAGTCGCAGGACCTCGTCGTAAAGGCTGGGACTCTCGAGCGCCTCCTCGACGTAGGGCCACACATGGGGAACATTGCGGTGGGCACTGGCAAGACGACGGTCCTTGTTGCCCAGGATGAACTCGACGTGGCGGAACATGAACGAAAGCTGACCGGAGGCCTCGTCCAGGTGGTTGCGGAACTGGTTGAAGCCCTCGGCTGACACCGTCGCCACGACGTCCCATGCGTTGGTGAGGAACTTGGTGATCTGGAGCGCCCTGTCGGCGATGAACAGGGCATCATCGAGTTGGTCCTCCCGGACGAGATGCCTGGCGTTGTGCAGTTCGAAGTGCAGCGACTTGAACAGCAACTCCTTGACCTGGCCCATTATGAAAAAACACATCTCGTCATAGGCGTCGCTACGGGGGTGCTGAAGCGTCAACAACAGGTCGATGCTCTGGTAGTCGATGTAGGGGTTGCTGATGTCCGAGAAGTCGATACGCGGCACACCACCGGTCTCATCGGCCATCTCGGCCCGGCTGGTATCGGTCGTCCTACCCATGGGCCGGGCCGCGTTACTGGCGTCCACGCCTGCAGGGTCGACGACCATCGGGATCTGGGGCTTGAACGTGGGCACTAGGCCTCCTCAGGCTGTCCGAGAAACGAGGCTACTTCCAGCCCGACCACCGACCCGGTGTCAGCCAGCTCGAACACCACGTCAAAGTGGTTCCGACCAGCCACCTCAAAGGAGTTGACCTCGGTTCCCGTCGCCGTCAGGAGTTCTGCGAAGATCCGGCTCTGCACCTTGAACTCATCGGTCTCCACCTCACCCCAGCAAATGACACTCGGTGGAAAGCCCTCCAAGGAGAGTCTGGCGGGGCTCAGAGCTGTGACATCTGAACCCGTGAGGCACAACGGTTCGGCTATCGATGTACCGAGCAGTGGCTCCAGGTCGAAGATCCCCGAAATGAGAACCGCACCGGCCACCAGGTCGCCTGGACGACCTGCGTTCCGCTGCCAGCCGGGCGCGGCGACCATCGCAGCGAGGTGCGCTCCAGCGGAACTACCGGCAACCACGATTCGCCGCTTGTCGACCCCCAGGTCACCCGCGTTCTCGTACAGCCAACCGACGGCCCGGCGGCACTCGGCCACGATCTCAGCGAGCGACGCCTCCGGGGCCAGCGTGTAGTCGAGGGCAGCGAACGCCACGCCACGATCCACCCAGGCCAGTGCGGCAAACGACGAATCGTCCTTGGAAAGTTCCTGCCAGTAGCCACCATGGATGAAGACGAGCAATGGCACAGGCGCATCGGCGTCGACCGGCATGAACAGGTCCAGGCACTGGCTGGCTGTCGGGCCGTAGGAGAATTCCCGCCACCCGGAGGTGCTGCTCCGGACCGCAGCGCTGCGATCCCGGTATGCGGTGACGAACGGGGTGTAATCACCCCCGATGCAGGAACTCGGGGAGTAGGCCTCCTCCCGTTCTTCGGGGCTCATCGCCCGCCATCGACCCGCCGCTTCCCAGGCATCCATGCCCTACTTGCTACCAACAGCCCGACTTTTGGGTCAACCCAGGGTGCAGGTAGGAGTGATCCGGGCGACACCGGCCGACGAGTCTACGGGTTGGAGTACTCGGCCTTTGACCTCAGGTAGTACCAGCGATTCAGTACCAGGCAGGCGGCGTAGAAGACCGCAAACGCATAGAGGGCGACCTCCGGAGTCGTGTTAGCGATCTGCTCACCGAACTCCTGTGGCACCACAAAGGCCCCATATGCCGCCACCGCCGAGGTCCAGCCCAGCACCGGTCCTCTCTGCTCCTGTTCGAACACGATGGCGATCGTGCGGAAGGTGGAACCGTTTCCCACGCCCGTAGCGGCGAACAGGACGAGGAACAGCAGGAAGAACGGTACAAAGTGGTCCTGGGGCGTCGCCGACTGGTACGCCTGCTTCATGAAGTACGCCACTCCGAGTGCACTGGCAACCATCGTTACCGAGACCCACTCCGTCACCCTGGCCCCACCCAACTTGTCGGCGATCCACCCGCCAACCGGACGGGTGAAGGCCCCGATGAACGGCCCCATCCACGCGTAGGTGAGAGCCGATGGGCCATCGAGATTCACAATGTCGTGGGTCATCACCCCATCAACCATCACGTGCTGGAAGCCGAAGATGATCTTGATGGCAAGGGCGAATCCAGCCGAATAGCCAATGAAGCTCCCGAAGGTCATCGTGTAGATGACGCTCATGATCCAGGTGTGCTTGTTGCCGAAGATCTTGAACTGTCGCCTCAGGTTGGGCCTGACCTCACCTCGCATCTGCTTCAACAGGAGCACTGTCGACCAGATGACCAGGCCGATGATCGGGTACTTGGCCCATGTCCAGCCCAGTCCGGTGGGGTTGGGAAGGATTACATACAGCCCGGCGGCGGCCGGGATGAAGGCCATACCCAACATGGCGCTGATCCTCCCGAACGATGTCAACGGCGAACCGATGTCGGGTGAGACGTTCTCGGTCCGAATGGTGTCCATCTTGCGCCAGCCCAGGAAGGCCAGCGGAACGAGCAGTAACAGCCAGACGAACCCGGCGTTGTGGATCCAGGTCTCAGTCCCCGCGGCGATCTTCCCGATGAGCGTTCCCGAGGTCTTCTCAAGGACCATCGGGCTCTCGAACACACCGAATGTCATCACCAGCGGAATCAGGATCTGCGTGGTCGTAACACCGACATTTCCGAGGCCGGCGTTCAACCCGAGGGCCAGTCCCTGGGTGTGCTTCGGATAGAAGAAGCTGATGTTGGACATGGAAGAGGCGAAGTTGCCACCACCGAATCCGGAGAGAAATGCCAGCAACTGGAACACCCACAGAGGAGTGTCCTGAGACAGGAGTGCGAAGCCTGTGCCGACAGCAGGGATCATCAGAAGCGCCGTCGTGAAGAAGACCGTGTTCCGCCCACCGGCCACGCGAACCAGGAAACTGCTCGGGATCCGCAGGGTCGCACCCGCCAGACCGGCAATAGCCGACAGCGTGAACAGTTCGGCAGTGGTGAACGGGAACCCCAGGTTGAGCATCTGGACCGTGATGACGCTCCAGTAGAGCCACACCGCGAACCCGCAGAGCAGGCTCGGTATCGAGATCCAGAGATTCCGGGTAGCTACCTTCTTACCTGTGCTCTCCCAGAAGTCGTCGTCCTCGACTTCCCATTCGTACAAGTCAGCCATTCCTATTCCTCACTTCTAGGTTCAGGGTCGATTTGGGGATCAAAGGGCTCCCGGTTGGCCCCAGGGGACGTGTCGCCCGTCATCACTGGTTGACCTGCTGCTCATCATGTCGCCACTGGGTACTCGCGTTGGTCGAACTCATGCTCAAGGTGGGGAGCCGCACTTCGAAGAATCCGCAGGACCGTCAGGTGCAACCACACCCAAGCTGCTGATGAGAACAGGAACAGCACGAAGAAAGCGCTCGAGGGGAGGTTAGTGAGAGACAGTGCTCCTGCGAATATGAGAGGCAGGTAGAAGCCGCCAAAGCCGCCGACCGCGCCCACCAGCCCGCCCACGGAGCCGACGTCCTCCTCGAAATAGTCGGGGATGTACCTGTAGACAGCCGCCTTTCCTATGCCCATAGCGACTCCGATGATGAACACGAGCGTGCTGAACAGCCATATGTTCTGATCAAAGGGCAGTATCTCTCGAACCCCTACCATCTTGGTTTTGTGAAGGGTGAGGTGTCCATCTGGAAATGACAACAAGAACGAGGCCCCCGCAATCGTTGCGAAGACCCAGTGCATGACTCGGCGAGCACCTATCCGGTCGGCCAGATGGCCTCCCACGGGTCGAAGCAGGCTGGCGGGGAATATGAACAGTGCGGTGAGCGCGCCGGCAACCTTGAGGTCAACTCCGAACACATCCACGTAGTACTTCGGTAGCCACAGGGCTAGTGCCACGTAGGCACCGAAAACCACGACGTAGTAGTAGCCGAATCGCCAGACGCGGATGTGTCCCAACGGCTTGAGCAACTCCCTCACGGGTCGCCCCAGGCCGGGCTTGATGTCATGTGATGGGGTTAAGGTCCAAATCAACATCGCCATGACAACCAGCACCACGGCATAGGAGAACGGCACGAATCTCCACCCACCGGGGATGTAGCCGCCAGCCAGACCACCGATGGAAACAGCGGTAACCAAGGTGGGGGCTAAGAGTTTGGTGATGGATGCACCCACGTTGCCAGCACCGAACACTCCCAGGGCGTAGCCCTTTCGCTCATGGGGATACCAGGCAGATACCCAGGCGATCCCGACAGCGAACGTGGCTCCCGACAGGCCTATGAAGAGAGCCGAGATGAGCAGTTCGGGATAGGAATCAGCCTTGCTCACCAGATAGGCGGAAATGGCTGTAACCAGTAGCAATATCGTGAATACCCGACGACCGCCGAATATGTCCGTCAAGATGCCGAAGGGAATTCTTAGGAGCGATCCGGTGAGAATGGGGGTGGCGGCAAGCAACGCGAACTGGGAGTCGGATAATCCGAATTCTTGTCGCAGTGGAAGTCCGATGATCGCGAAAACCACCCAAACCGCAAAACAAAGAGTGAACGCGATGGTGGCGGTAACAAGGATCCGGTTCGCCCCACGGGATTGGGCCTCCGGTTCCATCTGGCTGTTCACAGCCATTTGATCCTGCCTCCCCACTGTTCTGACCGTGGTTACTGTGCGGCCTTTCTTCCCGTGCCGGTCAACTTCCTGTTCCAGATGACCACCTGATGTGGCCTCCACAGGTAGGTGATGGGCCAGATCACAGCGTGCACGAGGCGTGTGAACGGAAACACGCCGATAATGGCAAACCCGCCGAGGATGTGGAGTTTGACCACCCACGGAAGCGTCGTGACGGTTGCGGCGTCGGGCTGGAACTTCACGAGGGAGACGACCCACGGCACCGTCGTGTGCAGGTACCAGTCTGCACCCCAACGGAAGAAGAGGGATACCCAGAAGCCGAGCACCACCTGAGCCAACAGGAGGGCGAGCAACAGCCAGTCGGCCGGTGTCGTCACGGTCCGCACCCGGTGCGTCGTCAGACGCCGATAGACGAGCACACAGAGGGCAAAGATTGCCATCAACGCCAACGACATGCCAGTCACCTCAAGGGTGTAGAGGCGGACAGGCGCTGAGATCACAGATGCCCAGATTGACGGAACCACAAGGGCCACGAAGTGCGCCATCAGGATCGTCAGGATGGCGTAGTGCCATGGCGCCGACCCCCAACTGAGCATCCGGTTCTCAAGGAACTGGGACGACTGGGTTGAATAGGAGAAGCGATCATTCCGGAAGCGGTAGATCCCGACCCAGACGGCGGTGATAAACGCCAGGTACGGGAAGGCCACGAACAGCACGTCATCCAACATTGTCAGCCTCTCCTCACGTTGTCGGCCATCCCACAGCAGTGGTTGCTGCGAGCGGTTGGGTGCTACCGGATGTGGAAGCCCGCACAAAGAGAAGCAGGGAATCCAGCAACTCGTGGTAGGGAAGGAGGGCTGCCACCGGCGGTCCCTCTTCATCCGGGTCCGCGTCGTCGGCGTCGTCATCCTTTGAGATCATCTCAAGGGTGGGCCAGACCGCGTCATAGACGATCTCGTCGACCATGTCATGGTCGTCACAGACGGTCAGAAACCGCAGGACCACCGGCAGGTGGTCAGCCAACTCCCCGGCCACCTCGACCCCGTGCGCCCTGTACCGCTCCATGAACTCAAGGAGCATCGCGCTTCTCTTGTAGCTCTCACCCAGCAGGTGGTAGCCCACGTACAGGCTGTGGGACTCGTCCATGTCGAACGCCCGGGTGTACTCCTCCTGCAGGCGACCAAAGGTTGACCCTTCGACGAACTCCTGGAACCGGGCCAGCAGGGCGTCGGCCTCAGGCGAAACCCCTGCGACCAGGCTCCGACACTCCCCGATGGCGTCGAGGGGATTCTCAGACGGGTAGTCAAGCAGCCCGGCATAGAACCCCCAGACGGACCTCGCTGTAGCCCGGTCCTCCATGGTCACCACCTCCGCCCTGGAGCGGTGCGGCTACCGAACCCGCCCTCGCGCTTGCGATCGTAGGGGCTCTCGATCTGCTCGATTGCCACCTCACGGGCCAGCGGCGGCACGACGAAGCGCTCCTCGAATGACGGCAGCGCCGTGAGGCGGAAGATGGCCTCAGCCTCCTCAGCTGTCATGTTCCCCAACGCCAGGGCCTCCTGCGCCTCCTCCTGGGATATGTCTCCGACCTTCTCGGCACGCTTGTAGACACGGACGGCGATGAGCTTCCGGTAGACCTCGGTCACGATCTCCTCGTTGCCCGCCGAGAACAGGTTGGCCATGTAGGCCAACGGAGCTCTGGCGTTCTCCAGCGACGTCAACTGTGGCTTGAGACCCTCAGCCTCTGCATCGGCAACGTCGTACTTGCCGTCCTTCATCTTGGCGAGGACTGGCAACATGGGGGGCACGTAGTAGAGCATCGGCACCGTACGGAATTCGGGGTGGAGCGGCAGGGCCAACTTCCACTCCTTGACGAACTTGTACACAGGCGAATGCTTTGCTGCCTGGAGCATTCCGTCGGTGACACCGTTGGCCTTTGCCGCAGCGATCACCTCTGGATCAAACGGATCCTGGATGATTCCCCGCTGTGCCTCAACCAACTCGGATTCTGGCGAACTCGCAACCTCCTCTATCCGGTCGGCGTCATACAGCAGTACACCTAGATAGCGAATTCGGCCGACGCACGAGTGGAAACAGGCCGGTGCCTGGCCGCTCTCAAGCCGTGGGAAGCAGAGGACGCACTTCTCCGACTTGCCCGTTGACCAGTTGTAGTAAACTTTCTTATAGGGACATCCTGAGATGCACATCCGCCATGCACGGCACTTGTCCTGGTTGACGAGCACGATGCCGTCCTCGCCACGCTTATAGGCAGCCCCGGCAGGACAGGCAGCCACACAGCCCGGGTTGATGCAGTGGTTGCAGATCCGGGGCAGGTAGAAGAACATCACCCTCTCGATCTCGTTCAGCTGGGCCCTCTCCTCGTCGGTCAGCGAGCCCACGTTCGGGTCATTTGAGGCGTACACGGGTGAGCCACCCAGGTCGTCATCCCAGTTTGGGCCGGACTCGATCTCCATGAACTCACCGGTGATCAGCGAGATCGGCCTAGCAGTCGGCTGGTCATCACCCTCAGGTGCGTTGAAGAGGTGCTCGTAGTCGTAGGTCCAGGGCTCGTAGTAGTCGTTGACGGTGGGCAGTCGACGGTTGTAGAAGATGTTGCCGAGCGTGCCGATCTTGCTCTGCAACTTGAGTTGCAGCCGACCGTCCTCTGCCTCCCAGCCTCCCTTGTACTCATCCTGGTTCTCCCAGAGGGTGGGGTAACCGGTACCGGGCTTGGTCTCCACGTTGTTCCACCACTGGTACTCGACACCTTCACGGTCGGTCCAGATGTTCTTGCACGCGACGCTGCACGTGTGACAGCCGATGCACTTGTCCAGGTGGAAGACCATCGATACCTGGGCCCTAATGTCCATCTCAGGTGCTCCCGTTCGTTTCGTACATCACCATTCCAACTTCTCCATCTTTCGGACAACCACATACGTGTCACGGGTGAAGATGCCGATCGGGCCCCAGTAGTTGAAGCCGTAGGTGAACTGGGCATAGCCACCGGCAAGCAGCAACGGGTTGATTCGGGTACGGGTCAGGCTGTTGTGGCCACCGGCCCGCCTTCCCCCACGAACCTGCGACTTGGGGATGTAGATGGTCCTCTCAACGGCGTGGTAGTAGAGGCAGATCCCGGCGGGAATCCTGGAACTCACCGCAGCCCTCGTCACCACGACCCCGTTGTCGTTGTAGACCTCGACCCAGTCGTTGTCCACGATCCCGACCTTGGCGGCTTCCTTGTCGTTGATCCAGACCGGATCCATCCCGCGTGACAGGGTCAACATCCGGAGGTTGTCCTTGTAGGTGGAGTGGATGTTCCACTTGCCGTGGGGCGTGATGTAGTTGAGCACCAGGGACTGGTCGTCGACCGGGCTGCGGACGATGTCGCCCGTTGCCACAGGATCCAGCTTGGGCTTGTACGTAGGAAGGTGCTCGCCGAAGTCGATGTAGTAGGGGTGGTCGTTGTAGAGTTGCTGTCTCCCGGTGAGCGTGCGCCATGGCACCAGTCGTTCCACGTTGAGGGTCCACGCCGAGTAGGTGCGGCCGTCCCTGACGTCACCTGACCAGCACGGGCTGGTGAGGGTCCGCCTCACCTGCCTTGTTATGTCGTGGAAGGTCATCGTGACCCCACGTGTGTCATCGGCCAGGTCCGTCAGGGGAACCCCGATCCGCTCCTCTTCGGCCTTGAACGCCTTATACGCCTGCTCACCGTTTGTCTCGGGTGCCAGGCGGAGGAGGATGTTGGCAGCGTCAAGCGAGTTCTCCAGGCCCGGGTACTTCTGGCCGCCCCACTCGACAGCGCGGGTCCGGCGCGGATCGGGTGCAGTGCCAACCGGGCTCTCCAGGAGTTCGTCGTAGGCCTCGGCTACGGGGATGTGCACACCGTGACCGTTCACACCATCCTCGCGGAGCCGTGGACCCAGGGAGATGAAACGGTTGTAGAGGTTCGCGTAGTCACGTTCCACGACGTTGAGGTGGGGTGCCGTCACACCGGGGACCAGGTCGCATTCGCCCTTGCCCCAGTCCAGCGGCTGCGGCTGGGCCAACTCGTCGGGAGTGTCGTGCTTGAGCGGAGAGGTGACGATGTCCTTGAACGGCTCGGGGAAGACCGAGGGAGCCATGTCACTGACACTCTTTGCGAATGCCTTGAAGATCTCAAAGTCCGTCTTGGACTCCCATACCGGCGGCACCGCCTCGCCAAGCGGGTGGACGAAGGAGTGGAGGTCTGTCGTGTTGAGGTCGTTCTTCTCGTACCAGAAGGCGGCTGGCAGCACGATGTCGGAGTAGAGGGCCGTGGAGTCCATGCGGAAGTTGAGATCCACGACCAGGTCCATCTTCCCCCTGGGTGCCTCCTCACGGAACTTGACCGTGTCGGTCTTTCCTGCGGCGTGTTCGATCGCCTCGATGTTGTCGTGGGTACCCAGGTAGTGGCGAAGGAAGAACTCAGCACCCTTGGCACTGGACTGCATGGCATTGCCCCGCCACACGAACCAGACCCTGGGCCAGTTCTCCTCAGCGTCGGGATCCTCAACGGACAACTTGACCTCGCCGCTGCTCAACTGGCCGGCGACGCGTTCGACTATCTCCTCGTTGCTCCCGGCACCCGCTGCCTCGGCTTCACTCACCAGGTCCAGGGAGTTGTCTCCGAACTGGGGGAAGAAGGGCATCCATCCCATTCGGACGGATGCGGCCGCCAGGTCGACCGCGTGACCTTTGGCCCACTTGGTCTCCGGAGGAACGCGGGCGTAGTCGGTGAAATCACCCTCGTAGCGCCACTGGTCGCTATGGATGTAGTGCCATATCGGTGTCTGCTGGAGGCGGGGGGGCTTTGACCAGTCCAGGCCAAGGGCCATGCTCGTCCACGGTGCAACCAGGGACAACTTCTCCTGGCCGACATAGTGGTTCATGCCGCCACCGTTCCGGCCCGGACATCCGGTCATGATCAACGCGGTGATTGGCGCCCGGTAGGACTGGTTGTTGTTGTACCAGTGGTTGACGGAGGCCCCGATGATGACCATCGACTTGCCATTGGTGGCCTCGGCATTGCCTGCGAACTCGCGTGCCAGGCGCGTGACCGTGTCGCGACCGATGCCGGTGAACTTCTCCTGCCAAGCGGGGGTGTAGGGACGGTCGTCGTCGTAGTCCACCGGGTAGTCGCCGCCAAGGCCCCGGCTGACCCCGAACTGGGCCATGAGCAGGTCAAACACGGTCGTGACGGCAACCGGCCCGTCGTTGGTCTGGACGTAGCGGATCGGCACCTCACGCTCGTAGACCCCGCCCGCTGCGAACTCGTGGAAGGAGACCATCGCAACCTCGTCGTGCTCCTCGATGAAGGTCAGGTCGGGGTTGATTGGCTGGTGGTCCAGGCCGTCCTCCATCTTGATGTTCCACTGGCCCATTTCCTCCTGCCAGCGGAAGCCGACGGTGCCCTTGGGCATCCGCAGTGACCCGGAGTTGCGGTCGTGGACCAGCATCTTCCAGTCGCCGTTCTCAACCCCCGCGTAGCGCTCCACGCGGTCGGCACGCAGGAACTGGCCAGCCTTGAGTGAGTCACCTTCAGGCGTCAACTCCACCAGGAACGACGAGTCGGTGAAGCGCCTGACGTAGTCGTTGAAGTAGGGCACAGTCCGGTCAGCATGGAACTCCTTGAGGATGACGTGGTTGACCGCCATCCACAGAGCCGTGTCCTGCCCGGCCTCTACGGGTATCCACCAGTCCGAGTACTTGGCCACCTGGTTCAGGTCGGGGGCGATCACCACGAACTTGGCACCCTCATGGCGGGCTTCGGAGATGAAGTGGACATCGGGCGTCCGGGTCATGCTGAGGTTGGAACCCATCGAGACGATGTACTTGGAGTGGTACCAGTCGGCACTCTCAGCTACGTCGGTCTGGTCACCCCAGATCTCCGGGAAGGCGTTGGGCAGATCGGCGTACCAGTCGTAGAAACTCATGTTGACGCCACCGAAGAGCTGCAGGAAGCGTGAACCGGCCGCGTACGACAGGTAGGACATCGCGGGAATCGGCGAGAAACCGAACACCCGGTCGGGTCCGTACTCCTTGGCAGTAAAGAGGCAGGCCGCCGCGATGATCTCGAGCACCTCGTCCCAACTGGACCGCCTGAAACCTCCCTTGCCCCGGACCCGCTGTATTCGGGAACGCTTTTCGTCATCCGTTGCGATAGATCCCCATGCCTCGACGGGGCTGGCATGGGTGGCCATGGCCTCGCGCCACAGGTCCAATAGAGCGCCCCTGACATACGGGTACTTGACCCGGATCGGGCTGTACACGTACCAGGAGGCCGACATTCCACGCTGGCAGCCGCGTGGCTCGTAGGGCGGCAGATCATCGCAGAGCAGTGGGTAGTCGGTCTGCTGCATCTCCCAGGTGATGATCCCGTCCTTCACATAGACGGCCCAGGAACACCCACCGGTGCAGTTGACGCCGTGGGTGGTGCGAATGACGTTGTCGTGCTGCCAACGGTTCCGGTAGAAGTCCTCCCAGTTACGCGCTTCGGGGTTGACTAGGTCCTGAATCCAACCCACGTGCCTACCTGCTTTCCGTTCCGGGCGTTGCTTTCCGTTGCTCTTCCTGTGCCTGCCTCGCGCGTTCAATCCGTGCCCGTGAACGGGCGACCATCGGCCTGCGCACCTCCCTGAGACGGCGCCTCCAGAGGAACTGCATCACCATCAAGAGGAATACCGCACCAACCAGCCCCAGCAGCGCCAACTGGCCGACGGAGGCCGCTGTCCGCTTGCTGACCGCGGCCCGGCTGAGGAACAGCGAAAGGTGGGCCTGTTCCTCGTCCGTGAGCGGCTGATCGTCAAAGATCGGGGTCATGGTCTCGAAGGGGGTGGTGGCGAGGATTGAGGCCATTCCGTCCTCACCGAACTTGCCGAAGGAGCCGGTCAGGTCAGGGCCGAGGGCGCCACCACCGAGGGCACCGATACCCGCGATGCTGTGGCATGCCAGACACGGTGGACCACCGTTCTGGAACCGGTTCGAACCCTCGAAAAGGGCCTTGCCGGTGGCGGCGTCTGGTTCGGATGAGCCGACAGTGGACTGCTCGGCGACCTGAACGGGAACTGCTGCAGGGGCCGCACTGGATCGTGTGCCCAGATAGGCGACGAGGCTCGCCACCTCGGTATCGGAAAGGCTGAGGTTGGGCATCGGGACGTTGTTGAACTCGGCGAGCATGTCGACGGCAACCGGGTCGCCTTCGGCCAGCATCGCATCCGGCTCTGCGATCCACCTCGAAAGCCACGCCGGATCTCGCCGATCGCTCACACCTTCGAGGTCTGGCCCGACCAGGTCCCCACCACCGAACGTATGGCATGCGGCACACTTTTCACTGAATACGGCCTCGCCCTCATCGGCCGACTGGGCTGCAACGGGGGTGAGAATCGCCAACCAGAAGACCACAAGAAAGGTGAACAGGGCTAGGAGCAACCCCAAACCCGAACCCGCCCTTCGAAAGACAACCTGTTGCGCCTGCACTGCTCTCTCCAAATTGTCACTAGATCAGGTCCCCACCCGTGACTAGCCATGATCATTCCGGGAAGTGGGCCGTGGGAATAGGGACGAAGGTCCCTGCCTCCAGAGGCACAGCTAGGTTGACGCGGTGCCCGAATCACCAACACAGGTCCCCGTGGTGGACCTCCGTGGGAGGGCCGCTGCCACGGAGCTGGACCACGCATGGCGCCACGTTGGGTTTGTGTCGGTCGTGGGCCATGGAATCGAACCGTCGCTGTTCAACGAGATGCGCTCCCTTGTAACACGGCTCTTCGCGCTTGGCGACGAGATGAAGGCGCACCACACGATCACACCGGACAACTACCGGGGCTTTGTCCCACTCGGCTTCTTCACCCCGAATCGTGCTGAAATGACCGGCACGATGCCCGACGCCTACGAGGCCTACAAGCTGCACTGGGAGTGCCCACCCGGACACCCCGCCATGGGCCAGTGCCACCTCTACGGACCGAACCTGTGGCTGCCCGAAGTCCATGACATGGTCGACGTCATCATGCGCTACTGGAGTTCATGCGACGCCCTCGCCGGGGTGCTGATCGAGGCTGTGGCCTCGTCGCTCGGGGTGAACGCCGCCACCCTGCACTCCATGTTCAACGCACCCCTGACCAACATGACCCTCTTGCACTATCCGGAGATGCCACCTGAGGCCGGCTTCGGCATCCACCCCCACAAGGACACCAACATCCTCACCCTCCTGCACCCCGACCCTGTCGGAGGCCTCGAGGTGGCCGACCTGAACGGCGACTGGTTCGTGGCTGAGTGCCCGCCCGACGCCATGGTCGTGAACGTGGGCGAGATGCTCGAGATGCTCTCCGGCGGGCACCTCATCGCCACACCTCACCGTGTGGTCAACCGGGGCTCCGACCGATACTCGTTCCCGTACTTCATGGTGCCGGACCACAACGTGGTTATCGAACCGCTCGTGACCACCCGGTCCGGCTTTGAACCCAGGTCCATGCCGGTGGGAGAACTGAGCGCCGAGGTGTGGCGGACCAACTGGCCTGATGAGCAGCCGATGGGCCATGGCTTCGACCTCGGATCACTCCACACCTGAGACCGGTGGATCCTGTTGGAGAGGCCCTCGGATGTGGCACTCACCTCCCGGATGGGGAACGCTCTGGCTGTGAGCGGTTCCGAGGTAGAGCACTTTGACGTGTTGATCGTGGGTGCCGGCATCTCCGGCGTGGGCGGTGCCTACCACCTGACCCAGCAATGCCCCGACAAGAGCTTCGTGATGATCGAGACCATGGGCAGCTTCGGCGGCACGTGGAAGACCCACACCTACCCGGGCATCCGATCAGACAGCGACCTCTACACGTTCGGGTACCGGTTCAAGCCGTGGACCGGTCCACCCATTGCAACCGCCGACGAGATCCTCACCTACATGGGCGAGGTGATCGACGACAACGACCTGGACCGCCACATCCGCTACAACCACACCATCACCGCCGCCACCTGGTCGACCGACGACAGGCGTTGGACGCTCGAGGTCACCCGCACCGATACCGGCGAACAGGTCAGCTTCACCGGCAACTTCCTGTGGATGTGCCAGGGGTACTACCGCCACAGCCGGGGTTACACCCCTGAATGGGAGGGAATGGATCGTTTCAACGGCGAGATCGTGCACCCCCAGACATGGCCCGACGACCTCGACTACAGGGACAAGCAGGTGGTCGTCATCGGCTCCGGCGCGACAGCGGCGACCCTCATTCCGGCCATGGCCGACGAGTGCGGCCACGTCACGATGCTGCAGCGCTCACCCACGTTCTTCGTGGCCCGGCCCAACAGCAACGAGATGGCCGACACGCTCCGGGAGCTGGACATCCCCGAAGAGTGGACCCATGAGATCGTTCGACGCAAGATCCTCCACGACCAGGCAGCTGTGATCGAGCTGTCCTTCGAGCATCCCGACCTGGTGAGGGAGGAGCTCTACAAGGGCATCCGGGAGATCCTTGGGGAGGACTTCGACGTAAGCCCCCACTTCACGCCCGCATACCGGCCCTGGCAACAGCGCCTGGCCCTCATCCCCGACGGCGACCTGTTCCACACCATCGCCGCCGGTGACGCCTCGGTAGTCACCGACGAGATAGTCGAGTTCACCGAGACCGGCATCCAGCTCAGGTCGGGTGACCACCTCGATGCTGACATCATCATCACCGCCACCGGCTTCGAGCTGAGCGTGCTCGGCGACATCGACTTCAGCATCGACGGCGAACCCCTCGTATTCTCAGACACGGTCGGCTACCGGGGAACGATGTTCACCGGTGTCCCGAACATGGCATGGATCTTCGGGTACTTCAGGGCCAGCTGGACCCTCCGCGCCGACCTCATAGCCGACTTCGTCTGCCGGCTGCTCAATCACATGGACGAGTTTGACGCCTCGACCGTGACACCGGTTCTCCGCGACGAGGATTCCGACATGGAGCTCCTCCCGTGGCTGGACTCGGACAACTTCAACCCCGGCTACCTGATGCGTGCCATGCACATGCTCCCCAGCCAGGGGTCGAACGAGCCGTGGTGCCACTCCCAGGACTACTGGAAGGACAGGGAAGACCTTCCGGTCGCAGACCTGGACGACGGCGCCCTGGTCTACGGCTGATCAGGCTGTCCGGATCCTTCCTTGTCTTTCTGGAAGGCCCCCTCGGCCAGGACTGAGCGAATCCGCAGACGGCGCAGGTCTCACCAACCCAGGGTTGCCGGCGCATCAGACGGAACGGTCGGGGACCGCGGCGACGTCGGCTCAACCCTCTCATAGGTGGCCCCCAGAGGTGGCCTAGGATCTGCTTCGCCCCGGTTTGGCCACAGCGCCATTGCCCGCTCCGCCTGAGCGGTGATGGTCAGCGAGGGGTTGACACCCAGGTTGGCGCTGATCGTCGAGCCGTCGGCGATGTGCAGCCCGGGGTGGCCGAACACCCTGTGGTAAGCGTCGATCACACCGTGCTCGGCATCGGCGCCGATGACACAACCACCCAGGATGTGGGCCGTGACCGGAACGTCCAGGAGTGCCTCGTTGAGCGAACCGAATGCGTCGCCGCCCATGATGTCGGCTGCCTGCCTGGCGGCTTCGGACGCCTCGGGGATGTACGTGGGGTTCGGCTTGCCGGTGCCCTGCTCCGATCGCAGTCTGACGCCCCGCCTCTTCCGTCGCCAGCGCAAGTTGATGCTGTTGTCGTGGCTCTGCATAACCAGCAGGATCACCGTACGTTCGGACCAGCGACGCACCGAGAGGCTCCGTAGGAAGCGGACCGGGTGGCACAGGACCTGGCCAAGGAAGCGGAGTTGGCGTGGCACCCCGCCTCCACCGTCGACTAGGACGGTCGCCAACAGGCCCATGGCGTTGGACCCGGCCGGGTAGCGGACGCCCTCTATGTGGGTGTGGTCGTCCGGGTAGATGGACGAACTGATGGCGATGCCGGTCGAGTAGTCCACCTCCGAGTCCGGTGCAGAGCTGGCTCCGGGGATGGACTCGGAGTTGGTCCGCGCCAGCCCACCCAGCCGCGAAGACAGGTTTGGCAGGCTGCCCCGCTCCTTCATGTCTGCCAGGAGGCGCACGGTGCCCAACACGCCGGCTGAGAACACGACCTGCTCGACACGGTGGTACCTGACGGCACGCCCGCGCACCGGACCGGGGCGTTCCGACACGACCTCGTAGCCGCCGTCCGGCAGGGGCCTCACCCCGGTCACCTGCCGCTTCGGGAGCACCGACGCACCGGCCTTTTCGGCCAGGTACAGGTAGTTGCGGTCCAGGCTGTTCTTGGAGTCGTGGCGACAACCGACCATGCACCCTCCGCAGCCGATGCAACCGGTGCGGTCAGGGCCGACACCACCGAAGAAGGGGTCGGCGCTGACCTCGCCCGCCTGGCCGAAGAAGACGCCGACCTCGGCCTGCCTGAACGAATCTGCCACCCCCATGCGTTCACCCAGTTGACGCATCACATCGTCGTTGGGTGAACCCCCCGGGGCCGTGCACACCCCCAGCATCCGGGTGGCCTGGTCGTAGAACGGTTCCAGCTCGGCCCGCCAGTCGGTGATGCCCACCCACTGGGGGTCGACGTAGAAGGCATCAAGGGGCCGGTAGAGGGTGTTGGCGTACACGAGCGACCCGCCACCCACGCCCGCTCCGGACAGGACCAGGGCGTCGCTCAAGAGGTCGATGCGCTGGATGCCGTGCAGGCCCAGTCGGGGGAAGTAGAGGAACTTCCGCAGGTTCCAGTTGGTCCTCGGGAAGTCCCCTGAGGCGAACCGCCTACCGGCCTCGAGGACCCCGACCCTGTACCCCTTCTCTGTCAACCGCAGCGCGCTGACGCTTCCGCCAAAGCCACTGCCCACCACCAGTACGTCGAAGTCGAACCCGTTGGTCTCAGCGGTCATGAGCGTACTCCTCCCCCAGGGCCATCAGTATCGCCCCGCGGACGCGGTCGGGATCCAGGTCGGTGACCACTCCCACCGAGGACGCCCCGTCGGCCTCTCCGACAGTACGGCCATGGTCATCGACCGTGACCGCCATCTGGGCCACCTCGAACAGGTCCGGTTCAAGCAGGGCCAGCAGAGCGCAGGGGTCATGCGCGGGGCTGGCCCTGTGTGGCGCACCCGGGAGCCGGGTGCGCAGCCATTCCCAAAAGCGGTCGGCCTGGTCGGCCATCAGGACGCCCAACGGGTGGCTCTCGGTGACCACGGAAAGGTCTTCGGCCGAAAGGAGCACCCGCAGGGTCTGATCCAGCGGCACCACGGTCACCGGGATACCTGATCCGAAGACAACCCGAGCCGCATCCACGTCGGAGGAAACGTTGTGTTCAGTCCAGCCACGGCTGAACTCGCCACCCATGACGACCAGGTGACCCACATCGGTGGCAAATGAAGCGTCAGCCTGAATGGCAGCGGCGATGTTGGTCAGAGGTGCGATGGCGACCACGTCCACACCACCGGGATCAGCCGAAACGGTGTCGCACAGCAGGTCCACAGCACCCCCGAGCCCTGACGAGGCGTCGTCAATCCCGGGGACTCCGACCCCCTCGAAGCCGGCCCACATGACCTCCTTGCCACTCATCGGCTGCTCCAACCCGCGGGCTACCGGCGCCGACACCCCCATGCCTGCAAGTGCCAGCGAGGCGAGGCGGGCCCGCAGGCAGGTGTCGCCGTAGGCAACGGTCACCGCGACAAGTCCCATGTCTGTGCGACCTGAAACCATGGCGAGCGTCCAGAGGTCGTCCACATCGGTTCCGATGTCGGTGTCAATGACCACCCGACGCTGCGACGGTTCCACGACTGCAAGGTAGCCAGTCGCCGGACTAGGCGAGTGGCGCCACCTCAACTACCCGGCCACTCGGCAATGAGGTCCAGGTTCCTTGGCAGGCCTCGGTGGGTGATGCCGCAGGATCTACAAGAAGGTTGGCTACCGCAGACCATCTACCCTGACCCTCCGATTCCTTCACGGGAATCATCGGCCCCAGCAGTTTTCCAGTCAAGTTGTAGGCCACCGGGCTGGAGACCAGAGAGGTCCAACCTGAACCACGTTCTGAACAGGCCTTCCGCCCCGCAACTGGTTGGATCGCATCAGCGGGGCAACTGCTACGGGGGTGGTTCAGGGCGAAGTCGTGGGCTTCCCTGCCCACCTCGTTCAAAACGACCAAGATCAACTGGTCGATATGATGGGGCCGCCTACCTCGGCACCACGCTGTTGCGACCGGCGTGTCCCGACCTCTGGGCCATCCGTACCGGCAATTGGCCGATGAGCCGCTGAACCCGAGAGGCGATGAGCTACCCATGACCAGCTACCCGGAGTTGAAGCTCTACGTTGACGGGGCCTGGCGCACAACCACTGGAGACCTGCCGGTTGTCAATCCGGCGACCGGAGCAGCCATCGGCAAGGTTCCCATCGCTGACCCAGACACCCTTGATGACGCGCTGGTCGCCGCAACGAGCGGGTTCGACGTGTGGAGGCGGACGTCGCCTAGGGAACGGGCTGATCTCATCCGGTCAGCAGCTGCCCTCTTGCGTACCCGCCAGGATGAAATAGCCCATTCGATAACTATTGAAAATGGCAAGCCGTTCGACCAAGCACGGGCTGAAGTGATCCGTGGTGCGGAGTTCTTCGAATGGGACGCCGGCGAAGCGACGCGAACCTACGGGCGGGTCATCCCGAGCGGTCCAGGGGTGAAGCACGTCGTCAACCACCAGCCGATCGGCCCGGTCGCAGCGTTCTCGCCCTGGAACTTCCCGATGAGCCAGCCCGCACGAAAGGTCGCCGGTGCCCTGGCATCCGGTTGTTCGATCATCCTCAAGGCCGCCGAGGAGACCCCAGCGGGCGCAATGCACATCGCCGAGGCATTCCACGATGCCGGGCTCCCAGCGGGCGTGCTCAACCTCGTCTTCGGGCTCCCGGCCGACATTTCCCAGCACCTCATCTCCAGCGACGTGGTCCGGATGGTGGCCTTCACCGGCTCCACGGCGGTGGGGCGCCACCTCACCGGTCTCGCATCCGACCACATGACACCGGTCCTGATGGAACTCGGTGGGCACGCCCCGGTAATCGTGTGCGAGGACACCGACGTCAAGGCGGCGGCGGAGAGTTCGGCAGTCCGGGCGATGCGCAACGCCGGCCAGGTGTGCACCTCACCAACCCGATTCTTCGTCCACGAAGCTGTCTTCGACCAGTTCCTCGACGGCATCACCCGGCGAACCGCAGCCACCGTCGTGGGCGACGGAATGGAACCAGGTGTCGAGATGGGGCCGCTCGCCAACGACCGCCGCCTGGCCAACGTGGTCGCGCTGGTCACAGATGCGTGCGAGGCAGGGGGCGAGGCGACCACCGGCGGCGAGTGCATCGGCACGACCGGCTTCTTCCACGAACCAACGGTCCTCGCCAACGTCCCCGATCGGGCCCGGATCATGCAGGAGGAGCCATTTGGGCCGGTAGCGATCGTGAACCCAGTCGACTCGCTAGACACGGCTATCGAACGTGCCAATTCGCTCCCGTTCGGGCTGGCCGCCTACGGCTTCACAAACCGGGCCGACTACGTGGACCGAATGGTCGACCGGGTCGAGGCTGGCAACCTCTCGATCAACACCCTCGAGGCGTCACTTCCAGAGACCCCCTTTGGCGGCATGAAGTCCAGTGGGTACGGCCGCGAGGGTGGCACCGAAGGCCTCCACCACTACATGGTGATCAAGAGCGTCTCCCACAGCATCTCCATTGTGTGACCCCGGATAGGACCACGGGACATGAACTACGACAGGAGTGACGCCAAGGCCTACGCCCGCCAGAACATGAAGGGCATCTGGGCCGCTGCTCTCATACCGTTCACCGAGGACCTCCGGATCGACGAGGACGGCTTTCGCCAGAACATCAAACACTGGACTGAGGACCTCGGAATCGAAGGCCTCTTCATCGCCGGCAAGCAGGGAGAGTTCTTCTCGATGACGCTCGAGGAGCGGAAGCGGTCGTTTGAGTTGGCCGTCGAGGCGACCCACGGACGTGGCCAGACAATCATGTCGTGCTCGGACCAGAACATGGACGTGGTCTTGGAACTGGCCCACCATGCCGAGGACGTCGGGGCCGACTACATCGTCGTCCACGCACCGGCGCTGCACTTCTCAACGGCTCAGGACGAAACCCTCTTGGGCTACTACCGGTCGATCTCCGACAACGTCGACATCGGCATCGCCCTGTGGAGCCACCCGGACAGCGGCTACCTGATGTCACCCAACCTGTGCAACCGTCTCGCCGACCTCGAAAACGTGGTGGCGATCAAGTACAGCGTGCCGCGCCCGATGTACTCGGAACTCTCGGCCCTGGCCTCTGATCGCATCCACGTGAGCACCGCTTCCGAAGATGAATGGCTCGACAACATCATCGAACTGGACTGGACGCTCTACCTGTGCTCCTCGCCGCCGTTCCTCCTGCAGACGGCGAACGACCGGAGGATGCACGAGTACACACAGGCCGCGTTCGAGGGGAGGATCGCCGATGCCCGGCGAATCAGTGCCAGCCTCAACCCGGTACGGGCCGCCCTGAAGGGCACGCGTCCTCCCGAGAAGCCCCACGCCCACCAGAAGTACTGGCAGGAACTGCTCGGACAGGTCGGTGGTCGGGTCAGGGCTCCGCTGCTTGAGTTGACCGACGGTGAGAAGCGAGTCACCCGCGAGGCGTTCGAGCAGTGCGGGATCAGGGTTTGAGCGAAGAGGTCGTGGCGACGGGGGCTGTGCTGCGCATCGCCTTCGTAGGTTGGGGTGCGATGGCCAAAACAGCGTGTCGCCTGCTCTACGACTCGCCGGTCGAGATCGTGGCCGTCGCCGTGCGGCCCGAGTCGGAACCGCCCAAGGGCCTGCCGCCCGGTGCAATCCTTATAACCAACCCGGGCGAACTGGCATCAACGCTCCCCGACGTGGTCGCCGAGACCGCCGGGCGAGATGCCGTAGGCCCGTGGGGCCGAGCCACCCTCGAGGCGGGATCCGACTTCATCGTGTCGTCAGCGTCGGCCTTCGCCGACACGACACTCGTTGAGGAGTTGCAGGGCATCGCCGCAGCGCACGACGCCCAGGTTCACGTCCAGCCCGGTGCACTGGGTGCCGTTGATGCGATCGCTGCGGCGAGCCTCCTGGGGCTCGAGATGGTCAAGCACCGGATCATCAAGCCGCCAGTTGCGTGGCAGGGAACTCCAGCCGAGGAGCGGTGCAACCTGAACGCCCTCGAGGAGCTCGAGGCCTTCTTTACTGGAACGGCAACCGAGGCAGCTTCGCAGTTCCCCAAGAACGCCAACGTGGCCATCACGACCGCCCTCGCCGGAATCGGCCCCGAAGACACACTGGTCACGCTCATCGCTGATCCCATGGCGACCGAGAATCGACACGAGATCACGGCCGTTGGTGACTTCGGTCGACTCGATGTCTCGATCAGCAGCCGCCCGCTGCCGGACAACCCGAAGACCTCGACCATGGCGGCGCTCAACTTGGTTCGCTGCATCAAGAACCGCGTGACGCCGCTCGTCGTCTGATCGTCAGGCGTCCCGGGGGACCTTGTCATACCCCACCCGGGCCAATAACCAGAGAGGCCCGGAACCGTTGAGATTCCGGGCCTTTCGCTTGGTGGGGTCTCGGCAGGTTTGTGTTTGCCCAGCGTGTTAGTGATTTCCGGGCTGCGGCTCCGGGATATATCCCAGCGAAACGCCGGATATATCCCAGTCGAATCGACCACCGAAGGTGATCGAGCAACTAGGTGTTGTGGCACGCCCCCTAGCGCGAGGGACTACCTACGAAAACACACGTTCCCCATGTGTGCACCTAGAAGGCATCGGCACCCATGGGGGGGGTGGCATGGAAACTGCAGCAGTGATCCACCTGCGTCGCTCGGCAATGACGACCGGCCGTCAGTTCAACTCGCCGTTGCCGCCAATCCGATTTCGCCAAGAAGGCCGATCCGCTCAGTCTTGTGACCGTTGGCGGCAAGGTTGATGGTCATCCCGTCGATACCCGTGTCCATACAGGCCTGGAGTTTCTCTCCGACGGTGTCGGGATCGCCGTAGATCAGGATCATCTTGGCCATCTCGATGACCTCATCGGACCATCCCTTTGCCGCTGCAACCTCGTGCAAGTCCGATTCCGCCTCTTCCATGGTTGGAGCAACACAGACCATCTGCAGCTTTGTAACCACGATCTCTGATCGGTCGCGACCTAGACGTTCACAATGCTCCTCAAGAACCTCGAGCTTGTGTGGAATCTCGGTGATCGGACCGCTCGAGAGATTGGACTCATCGGCGTACTCGGCGACCATCCGCAGCGTCTTTTTCTCACCACTGCCTCCGATCATGATCGGAATACGGGAAACAGGCAGCGGGGAGTTGACCGCTTCGGAGACCTGGTAGTGCTTCCCCGCGAGACTCACCTTTTCCCCGCGAAGCATCGGAATCACAATCTGTAGTGCCTCTTCGAGCTTCTCGAACCGGTCGGTGAACGTACCGAACTCAAAGCCAAGGGAGTCATGTTCGAGTTGGAACCAACCGGCACCAATCCCCAACGTCGCCCTACCCGACGATACGTGATCGAGAGCGGTCACCGTCTTGGCCAGGAGGGTGGGATGCCGGTATGTGTTACCGGTCACCAACGCCGCGAGACGGACTGTCTCGGTGTGCTGAGCAAGTGCCGACAGGACCGAATAGCACTCGAACATTGGCTCTTCCGGGGCTCCAATTCCCGGGAGCTGGTAGAAGTGGTCCATAACGAAAACCCGATCGAAACCGGCAGCTTCTGCCGCCCTGGCCTGGGCTACAACCGAGTCGAAAATACCCGCCTCCGGGATATCCGGGTAGGTGAAGTTCGGGATCTGGTAGCCAAGCCGGGTCATGGATGGTTCCTTTGGGTCACTTCGATCGTTATTGGTCGGTCATTCAACCAACTCTGGGGCAGTGGTCGAAACCTGCCGAGCCGATTTCAATAACCTGCCGAGACCCCTTGGTAGCGGGGGCAGGATTTGAACCTGCGACCTTCGGGTTATGAGCCCGACGAGCTACCAGACTGCTCCACCCCGCAGACGGGAGGATAACGGGAGCCCACCAACGCGCCTACACATATACGGCGATCAGCAGATCGCGTGACCGGCCTCGACGGGAACGATTAACTCGATCATGTAACTGGAGATACCCAAGGCCTGAAAGGCCACCACCTCGTCTACCTCTTCGGACTTAATGAGGCACTTCATGGTGACGAACTGGCCAGCAACGACCTGGAGTTCCTCAGGGTGAGTGTCACAAATCGATGGGTCTCAGCGACACCAACGCCTCATGGACGATGTTAGCCACGGGTACGCCATCGACCGAAATGTGCACGTCAACCACCGCCCGGGTACCCCGTCTGGTCTCGAACTTGTCGGCCACCCGGGCCTCAACCAAAGCCACGGCCCCGGCGGGTACGACCGTGTGGTGGATGATCTGGCTCCGGGTGTGAATCCATGAACCGTCCACAAGGTGACGGACCATGATGCCGTTGGCCAACGCTGTCCACGTACACGGGTGCACGAGGCCCTCATCGGCGTAGATGTCCAGGTCGTCCCCTGCCCGCCTGGCGTAGTCGGTCCATGGACCGTCCAGCCTCTCTAGCCACGGTGTCAACGGGCCATCGTCCAGCCTGTCGCCCTCCACCACCGGGGCCTGGCCAAACTTCGTTCCGAGTCGAGCCACGAGTCGCGCTCGGAGGTCACCACGGACCTCAGCCCTAACCTCCACTGAACCATTCTGGTCAGCCATGGGTATGCAGTCGACCGGGTCACCGGCCTCAACCGGGGCCAAGAACTCCACGATCGAGGTTCCACCAGCCAGCCAGGCAGTCCCCCACGCCTCGACAACGGGCCGGGTCAGGTAGGCGTGCACCGTCGTTCCAGCCACCAAGGCCGCCCCGAACCCGGCGGATCGGGCGCCCTCATCGGTGTGGATCGGGTTGTCGGCATGCTCGGACAGATTGCGGGCGACCACCGACCACGGACGAAACTCTCGAGCCATGACCGGCGACCCTACGTCAAGAAGTTGGCCACAGCGCTCGCCTCACCCGCGGCGACTCAGGTCAAAAGTGGTCTGGTCAAGACCTCTCACGAAGTTTCGGATGCGCCCTTACTCCGTTTAGGAGAGAGCCGATGGGGGTGTAGCGCACTAGGTAACGGTATGTGAGCAACAAGAGGCCGCTCACGCCCCAGCAAATCGCCAGGAACTTCAATAACCGGGGGATCTCCCAGTCACGTGTCCAGTCCTGGGTGAGGATCACGAGTGGCAAGTGGGCGCATCCACCCCGGCCTCCCCAAGTCTTCGGGCGATCGCCGACCACAGGGCATCCACCTCGTCGCGGACCTCGGGCCAGTCGTACATGGACAGGCCGGCCACCCAGCCACCGGCCGGAGCAGCGGAACGGATCAAGTGATGGTCTGTCTCACGAGCGGCACGCCCGGACGGTAGGCGAGATGGTGATGGCTTGGTGCCTCAAGGACCACCAGGTGGCCCGCCGAGCCGGGGCTGAGTCGACCCACGTCAGTGCGCCGCAGCGCCACAGCGCCGCCGAGGGTTGCCGCCTGAACAGCCTCGTCGATCGTCATGTTCATGTCGCGCACCGCAAGGGCAATGCAGAACGACATGGAGGTCGTGTAGCTGGACCCCGGGTTGCAGTTGGTGGCCAGGGCCACGGTGGCACCGGCGTCGATGACCCGTCGGGCATCCGGATACGGCTGGCGCGTCAAAAAGTCGGTCGCCGGCAGGAATGTGGCGACCGTGTCGCTCCCCGCCAGAGCCTCAACGTCGGAATCTGACAGGTAGGTGCAGTGGTCAACCGAAGCACACCCGGACTCGACTGCCAACTGCACCCCCGGACCGTGACCCAACTGGTTGCCGTGAAGGCGCAGACCGAAGCCTGCAGCCCGTCCGGCGTCAAGCACGGCCCGGCACTGGTCGGCATCGAACGCTCCCATCTCGCAGAAGGCGTCGATCCAGCGGGAATGCGGAGCACACGCCTCAAGCATCGGGCCACACACCAGGTCGATGCAGTCGTCGGCCCGACCCTCGTACTCAGCGGGCAGCAGGTGTGCCCCGAGGAACGTGGTCTCATCGGTGACCTCTGTGGCAAGGCGAAGGGTGCGGGCCTCATCGTCGACGTTCAGGCCGTAACCGGACTTGACCTCGACCGTGGTCGTCCCGGCCGCCCGGAGCTCGGCCATTCGGGTAGCTGTCAGGGCCCGCAGGTCATCGTCGGATGCCGCCCTGGTCGCGTCCGTCGTCACGCGAATGCCACCACCGTCGTAGGGCCGACCTGCCATCCGAGACGTGAACTCCTCGGCCCTGTCGCCGGCGAAGACGAGGTGTGTGTGAGTCCACGAAGCCCGGCAGCACGCAGGCACCGCCAACGTCGATGCGCTCATCGGCCACCTGCCCAGCCGGCCCGACAGATACGACCTGGCCATCGGCGACAACCACCGAGGCGTCGCGCACGAGTCCAAGGAAACCCACGCCCAGGCCCGGGTCGTTGGTAACCAGCAGGCCGATCCTGTCGACCACCAACATCACGAGGTGACCAGCCTGACCGCCTCCGCCAACTCATTGGCGACGTCCACCGACACGTGGGCCCTGTCGTGTACCACCACCTCGCCAGCAACCACCAGATCCGTAACATCGGCCGCTGAGGCGGCAAACACGATCGACGCCATTGCGGTCTCTGCTTCGGCACCTGCCAGACGCACCGAATCCAGTGCCACGGTCACCATGTCGGCCAGTGCGCCCGGCTCCAGTACCCCACCACCGCTCCAGCCAAGTGCCCGGTAGCCGTTGACGGTAGCCATGGCCAGGAGGTCGTCGACCCCGTGGGTGCCACGCTCCAGGCTCGCCAGCCGCTCGTCCAACTCGACGGCCCTCGCCTCCTCGAACATGTCGATGACGGCATGGCTGTCGGATCCCAGGCTGAGTGGGGAACCGGCGACTGCCAACGCCCCCGAAGGACCGATGCCATCGGCCAGATCACGTTCTGTGGTCGGACACATGCAGACACCGACCCCGGCGGCACCCAGCAGGCCCACGTCGGCCGGTGTCAGGTGGGTGCCATGCACGGCCGTAAGCCCCTCTCTCAACACACCCAGCCCGGCCAATAGGCCGGTGGGACTGCAGTCGTGGCTGGCAGCACACTGCTCGTTCTCCGTCGGCTGCTCCGAGAGGTGCACGTGCAGGGGTGCCTCCCGGCCCTCAGCCCATGCCGCCACCTCCGCGATCGCCACCGGATCGACGGCGCGGACCGAGTGCACAGCCGCGCCTATCTGTGCCAGTGGTCCCGACCGCAATCCCTCGACCCGCTGCGCCCAGCCATCGACCGATCCGTCCCCGAAACGCCTCTGGTCCTCTCCGAGCGGAAGATACCCGTCTGCCGACAGGCCACCGTGCAAGTAGCAGGAATCCAGCAAGGTGATCCTGATGCCCACATCGGCTGCCGCCGCCAGGATCGCCTCACCCATGGCGTTCGGATTCACATACGGCGTGCCATCAGGCTGGTGGTGGAGGTAGTGGAACTCCCCAACGGCCGACACACCGGACAGTGCCATCTCGCCGTAGGTGGCCCTCGCAAGGGCGTAACAGGCGTCGGGATCCAGGCGACGGGCCACCTCATACATCTGCTCCCGCCAGGTCCAGAAGGTTCCGGCCCCTGCCTGGGTCCGTCCCCGCAGGGCCCGGTGGAAGGCGTGGCTGTGGGCATTGGCAAAGCCGGGCAGGGTGAGGCCCGTTAGCCGTTTTGCACCCGGTGGTGGCGCAGCCACCCCGGCGACAACGGCGGACACGAAGCCATCCGCTGTATCAATGAGGATGCCGGGCTCCACCTGGCCGCGGCCCAACCATGCCGCCTCACACCAGTAGCTGTTCACGAGCCAACCCGGTCCACAAGAGCAGTGATGTGTTCCACAAAGGCGTCGCTGTGGTGGGCCTCGTACTCGTGCCACGTGGAAAGCGTTGTGGGGTCGGCCACCCGGTCCACGAACAACACACCGTCGAGGTGGTCACACTCGTGCTGCCAGGTGCCGGCGGCAAGGCCCCGCACCACCTCGTCGTGGTGGAACCCGTGGCGATCCAGATAGCTCACGCGGACATTCACGTTGCGCTCCACCTCACCGCGCAACGGGACTGACAGGCAGCCTTCGTTGTTGACGAACACCTCACCGTCGATGGGCTCAACCACAGGGTTGACCGCCACGGTCAGCGGGATGGGTGGCTTGTAGGGGTAGCGAGGGTTGCTTGTGACCTCCATGACGGTGATCCTCACGGCCTCTCCGACCTGGTTTGCGGCAATACCGGCGCCGTTCGCATCACGCATCGTCTCGACCATGTCATCGATCAGCCCCTGGACCTCGGACGACGCGACCTCATTGTCGGTGAGGTGCCGTGTCGGCTGGCGGAGTACCGGGTGGCCAATCTGCAGAATCGGACGCACCGCCACGGCTCAGGCGCCTTCCCGCATCGGAACCCTGACACCTCGCTCAACTGCCACGGTGATCGCCTGGTCATAGCCTGCGTCCACGTGGCGGATCACGCCCGTACCGGGGTCGTTGGTGAGCACCCGTTCCAGCTTCTCGGCAGCCAGTTCGGTACCGTCGGCAACGCTGACCTGACCGGCGTGGATGGACCTTCCGATGCCGACCCCTCCACCGTGGTGGATGCTCACCCATGAGGCACCTGACGATGTGTTCACGAGGGCGTTCAACAGGGGCCAGTCGGCAACTGCATCCGAGCCGTCGAGCATGTCCTCGGTCTCGCAGTAGGGGGAGGCAACCGATCCCGAGTCCAGATGGTCCCGACCGATCACAATCGGTGCCTTCAACTCACCACTACGAACCATCTCGTTGAAGCGTAGGCCCATGCGGTGGCGCTCGCCGTAGCCCAGCCAGCAGATACGTGCCGGCAGGCCCTGGAACGCGACGCGCTCACCGGCCAGCCGAATCCAGTGTGCAAGGCCCTCGTCATCTCGAAACTCCTCGAGCACTGCCCTGTCGGTTGCGGCAATGTCGGCCGGGTCTCCTGAGAGCGCCACCCAGCGGAACGGTCCTTTCCCCTCGCAGAACAGCGGCCGGATGTAGGCGGGGAGGAACCCCGGGTATGTGAAGGCCCCTCCCGCCTGCACCTGGAACCGGGGCGGCACTGGCGGCGATGAGAAGAGTGGTGCCCGGGCCCGGACCCGACCGTTTCCTCTCTCCCGAACTCCAGACGATCGAGGACCTTCTGGCCTCGGGTGGCCTCCTGGTGGCGGTCAACGAGGAAGTCAGCCAACTCGCCTGAGTGGTATCCGATCAGATAGTCGCAGTCCACTCGGGCCTCGACGAATCGGACGGCTCCGCTCGCTCTGACCCGGGTCGGCAGACACCGCATCCGACCACTCAGAGTCCCACCCGCGATATCTGGACTACCTTCGATACATGACCGGCGGACTCCTGGATGGCTACGACAGGGGCGGTTTCTTCGATGAGGCCATCGCCGAGAACGGCACGGCCAGACCCGGCCAGGACAGCCTGGTTGGTTGGTTCGACTCCCTCTCTGCCGACGACCTGCGCTACCACTCGACACTGCGAGACGACCTGCTCCTGAGCCGGGGCATCACCTTCACCGTCTACGGCGAATCCCAGGGAATCGAACGGACCTGGCCCATGGACCTCTTTCCACGGGTAATCACCGCCGAGGAATGGACGGTCCTCGAACAGGGTCTCACCCAGAGGGTCAATGCCGTCAACCGCTTCTTAGAGGACCTCTATGTGGGCGAGCAGTCGATCCTCGAGGACGGGGTCGTACCGCGTTGGCTGGTCATGTCATCAACAGGATTTGAGCGGGAGGCCTTCAACGTGACGGTGCCCAACGGTGCCCGCTGCCTCGTCTCAGGTATCGACATCGTGAGGGGAGCCGACGGCCAGTTCCTGGTGCTCGAGGACAACCTGCGCAACCCCTCGGGCGTCAGCTACGTACTGGAGAACCGGGCGACCATGGCCAGGGTGCTGACCGGAGCCTTCGAGGAGATGGCGATCCGCTCGGTCGACCACTACGGCCGATCCCTGCTCGCCGCCCTGAAGCACGTCGCCCCGCCCGCTGCCGACGACGACCCGATCGTCTGCGTGCTCACGCCCGGTATCTACAACTCCGCCTACTTCGAACACGCATTCCTGGCCCGACAGATGGGCGTCGAGCTGGTCGAGGGCCGCGACCTCGTTGTCGACGACCACATCGTCGCCATGCGCACCACCGGTGGCCTGCGCAAGGTCGACGTCATCTACCGACGCATCGATGACCACTTCCTAGATCCGGCAGTCTTTGACACCGGCTCCACCGTCGGTGTGCCCGGCCTTATGGCAGCGGTGCGTGCCGGCACGGTCACCTTGTCAAACGCCGTAGGCAACGGGGTGGCCGACGACAAGGCCGTGTACCCGTACGTGCCGGCCATGATCAACTACTACCTGGGCGAAGAGCCGATCCTCCCAAACGCCACCACCTACGTTCTCTGGGATGACGACCAGCGGGCCGCAGCCCTGGAGCGGGCCGACGAACTCGTCTGGAAGCCGGTCGCCGAATCTGGCGGCTACGGCATCGTCATCGGACCATCGGCGACCGACGAGGAACTGGCCGACGTGCGCACAACCGTCGAGGCCGACCCCCGTGGATGGATAGCCCAGGAGGTCGTCCAGTTGAGCCGGGTACCCAGCTGCATTGAGGGGGGCCTCGAGGGCCGCCATGTCGACCTTCGCCCCTTCATCCTCACCGGCAAGTCAATCGAAGTACTGCCCGGCGGACTCACCCGCGTCGCCATGCGGGAGGGCTCCCTCATCGTGAACTCATCCCAGGGAGGCGGCTCAAAGGACACCTGGGTGCTCGACACTCCGGCCGACGAGGCCACAGGCTGATGCTTGCCAGACACGCCGAGAGCCTCTTCTGGGCCGGCCGCTACCTTGAGCGGGCCGAGGACACAGCCCGGATCCTCGACGCCACCCAGCACGCCACCATCATCAGGCCCAACGCCGCCGAGCAGTGGGGCGACCTGCTCACCGTCCTGCGCATCCACGCCGAGTTCGAAGCGACCGACGGCGAGGTCGACTGGCGCGGCGTCGGCAACTTCCTCGTCGCAAACCCGGAGAACCCCGGGTCGATCGTCTCAGCCGTGCAGACGGCACGGGAGAACCTGCGGAGCGTCAGGGAGCAGGTACCCAGCGAGGTGTGGGAGACAGCCAACCGGTTCCATCTGGAGCTGTCGTCACACGACCTGGCCGCCGATCTCGACGGTGAGCCCTACACCCTCTTCGACCTGATCAAGACCCACTGCCAAACGGTCTCAGGCGCCATTGAGCAAAACATGCCTAGGAGCGACGGATACCGGTTCCTCACCATCGGCGTGCTGATCGAACGGGCGCTGATGACGTCGAGGCTGTTGAGCATCAGGTGGAACCACATGGCAGCGGGTTCCTTCGAGGACGCGATGCTCACCCTCTCGTCGGTGTCGGCAACAGAGGCATTCAGGCGGCGGCACCAGTCAGCGACCGACCCCGTGGCCATCTCGTCGTTCCTGTTGCGCGATGCACTGTTCCCGCGCAGCACCCTCTACTGCCTGTCACGGGCAGAGTTGCTGCTCGACGACCTGGTTGACCGCGTACCCGGCAGGGGACGGACCGAAACCGTGCTCGGACGGGTGCGATCCAGCCTGGAGTTCGCCGAACTGGACGGGGGGGCCATGGACATCCCCGCCTTCTGCGCCGAACTGGACGACGGAATCCGCCAGGTGGCCGACGCCATGGCTCGCCAGTACTTTCGCAACGTCGACCAACTCAGCATCAGGCCCCAGGCCACGGTGGTGTCCCTGGGAGGGCACCGATGAGGTTCGACATCTCCAACCGAACGCTCTACCGCTTCGACGGTGTTGTCCGGGAATCCCAGAACGAGGTTCGTACCTGCCCCATCAGCGACGCCCGGCAGCACCTCATCGCCTACCGGTTGAGCCTCGCTCCGGCCTGCCGCTCGCTGGCCTTCTACGACTACTGGGGAACCCGGGTGGATGCTTTCGGCATACGTGAGCCGCACATCTCGATGGAGATCGTGGCCGAGGCGGCCGTCGAGACCAGCGAGGCAGGTCCCCGACCTGAACCGTGTGTGTGGGAAGGCCTTTCCGACCCCACCTTCAGGGACCTGCACTTCGAGTACCTGGAGCGGACACCGCATGCCGACTGGGGAGACGGCGTGGTTGCAGCCGGCATGGAGGCACGTGTCGGTGGCAACCTGGTTGCCACGATTGTCGGCATCCACGACCTGGTTCGTGAGCGAATGAGTTACGAAACCGGTTCAACCCACATCGGAATCGACGTCGAGAAGGTTCTCTCCAACGGTCACGGGGTCTGCCAGGACTTCGCACACCTGTCGGTCGCAATTTGCCGGAGCCTCGGGGTTCCGGCACGGTACGTGTCGGGCTACCTGTTCACGGCCAGCGACGAGACCGGGGAGGACACCGGCAACGACGTGGTCAACGTGGAGACCCACGCATGGTTCGAGGCGGCCATTCCGGGACAGGGCTGGATGGCAATGGACCCCACCAACGGCCGCGAGGTTGGGCCCAGGCACGTCAAGATCGGACACGGCCGCGACTATGACGACGT